>JAABUN010000564.1_pt1 | contig 94400 bp, 86 predicted proteins | sample 5559311 | NCBI WGS metagenome assembly JAABUN01 (sample SAMN10711877, study PRJNA513370) | rock metagenome | isolation source: Antarctica rocks | place: Antarctica: Victoria Land, Siegfried Peak sud | reverse complement strand
AGGGCGGCGCGCTCAGCGTCGGAGAGGCGGACGACGTGCCGCTTGCGCATGACGGACCTCCGGTCGCGGGGGACAAACGACCACCGTGCGCACTCTACACCCCGGTCTCCTATCCGTCTAACGACCTCGCACGGAGCACTAGATGGGTTGGATGAGGCCGATGACGTTGCCGTCGGCGTCTTTGACGGAGGCGATCAGGGTGCCGCTGCCGACGTCCTTGACGGCTTCGTGCTCCTCGGCGCCGGCGGCGAGAAGCTCATGGAAGCGGGCGTTGATGTCCTCGACCTCCCAGTAGCCGACGGAGCCGGGGAAGCCGCGGTGTGGCCATTGGGATCGAGGCCGAGGCGCTGGTCGCCGATGTTGACTTGGGCGTAGATGGGCGCGTCGACGTCCGGGGTGGCGCCCAGGAGCGTTCCGTAGAATGCCTTGGCGCGAGCGAGATCTTTGACGGGATAGATGACGGTCTTGACACCTGAGGAGATGGGATGCTCCTTCTGCTGCTGTCACATCGGCCCGTACTCGGCCGTCAGAGCTATGACGGACCCCAAAGGAGGAATGTGACTGATGGCCGAGCGGGACTGGTTGACGGAGCAATTCGAGGCGAATCGCGGGCATCTGCGGGCGGTGGCCTACCGGATGCTCGGCTCGCGGGCCGAGGCGGAGGACGCGGTGCAGGAGGCCTGGCTGCGGCTGAACCGGGCAGACACAAGCGAGGTCGAGAACCTGGCCGGCTGGCTGACGACGGTAGTGGCGCGGGTGTCGCTCGACCTGCTGCGCACGCGCAAGTCGCGGCGCGAGGAGGCGAGGGGCGAAATCCTGCCGGAGGCGGTGGAGCGCGACGGCGAAGGCGCCAGTCCCGAGTACGACGCGGAGATGGCCGACGCGGTCGGGCCGGCCCTGCTGGTGGTGCTCGACACGCTGGCGCCGGCTGAGCGGCTGGCGTTCGTGCTGCACGACCTGTTTGGGGTGCCGTTCGACGAGATCGCGGTGATTTTGGGGCGGTCGTCGGACGCGGCGCGGCAGCTTGCGAGCCGGGCGCGGAGAAGGGTGCGGGGCGCGTCGCCGACGGGGGAGGCCGACCTCGAGCGGCAACGGGAGGTGGTCAACGCCTTTCTCCGGGCCTCGCGCGGTGGGGATTTTGAAGCGCTGCTGACGGTGCTCGACCCGGACGTGGTGGTGCGGGCCGACGCGACGGCGGTGAAAATGGGCGCGGCGCCCGAGGTTCGGGGGGCGACGGCGGTCCTCAATACCTTCCTGAGCCGGGCGGTTGGGGCGCAGCCGGCGATCATCAACGGCGTGGCCGGCGCGGCCTGGGCGCCGGGTGGTCAGATCCGGGCGGCCCTCATCTTCACCGTGGTGGATAGGAGGGTCCACGCGATCGACCTGGTGGGCGATCGGGAGCGTTTGGATCAGCTCGACGTGGAGCTGCTGCCGCGCGAGGGGAAGGAGCGCGCCGGTACATGAGTGCCTATTGCCGGGCAGGCGTGGCGGACCGACGATGGCGGGGAGTTCCCTGCCTACAATCTCCGGTCAACCCGACGCACGCTCGCCGCGGAGGTAGGCGCCATGCTCAGAACGACCCTGAGATGCCTGCCAGCTCAGGTCTTAGGCTCCAGGATCACCACCGCAGTCTCGGATGACCTGAGTGCCGCATAGGCGTCCAGCTTCGCGTTGACGTCGCACCATCTCTCCCACAGGCGCGACCGCTCGTCTCCCGTCGCCGCTCGCGCCCTCACCTGGCGCGGCCCGTCGCCGAGATCGACGCTCGCGTCAGGATGCGCTTGGAGGTTCAGCCACCAGGCCGGCTCGCCATCGGCCCAGCCGTTCATCGCCATCGTGGTCAGGTTGGGTCCATCCCCGAGGTAGGCGACGATCACGCGGTGCTTCCGGCCCGTGCGACGCCCCGTGGTCGTCAGTCGCAGGGTTCCCCAGCGGTTGCCCCTCGGACGCCAGAGCCCGACCCGACCAGAGGTAACGCGATACAAACCCCGGTGCGCCGACCAGAAGAGACGGATGAACCAGCGTGGCGGAAGGCGTGGCACTCGTCCATGCTTGTCCGACATGACACGCCCTTTGGATCGCCCTCGTGGAGTTAGTGGTGCACCGCAACGATCTTCCAGTTTACTACGGCTCCACGGGCCGAAGCGTCGTGGACGCCTTTTCTTGCGCCGAGCGCGACCTCGGCCAGAATGAGCCGGACGGGCGTCACGCCACGCCGGCCGACACCGCCGATCAGATAGCCCCCGGACCGATGCCGTGACCGCGCCGACGAAGGAGAACCAATGGACATCACCATTCACGCGAGCTTCCTCCCGCACGACGACCCGGATGCCTCCCTAGCCTTCCCCCGCGACCCCCTTGGCTTCGAGGTCCGCAATGACATCGGACACGGCGGTATGCGCTGGATCACGGTCGGCCCTCCCGACCAGCCCGGACGTCCACCGTCCTGCACCCGCCGGCCGCCAACTCCGGCATCACCGACGACGAGCGCCGCGCCATCGCCGAGATGATGGCAAAGGGAACCTACGCTATCATCATCCTGGCCACCGAGGACCTCGACGGCACCTTCGCGCGGCTGCGGGCCAGCGGCGCCGGGGTGGTCCAGGAGCCGACCGAGCAGCCGTAGGGGGTTCGCGACTGCGCCGTCCGCAATCCCGCGGGCAACCTAATCCGCATCCAGGAGCGGCGTTGAACCGTCCGGCGATTGCAGCCATGTCGACGCGCGGCCACAGCAAGAAAGCGCGACTCACGTGAGGCCGCGAAAGGACCTGCTGGAGCGTTCGGCACCCTTCCTGCCAGCGGGCAGCGAGATCCGGCAGGTATTCATCTGCCAGACCGCGCCACGTTTCTCCTTCTTCCTCATCACGTATCTCACGGGGCTCACGATGTTCTGGATCAAGTACCGCTGCGTGGCGGTCACCCAGGACGCCATCTATGTGCTTGAGAGCAGCAAGCTCTCGGGCGGTGCCAAGCCACAGTCTCTGGTGGGCACGTTGCCACGCCAGACTCGGCTCGGTCCGGTCTCCGGTCGATGGGGCCAGGTGAACCTGCTCGGCGAGCGCCACTGGGTCCACAAGCGCTTCCACCACGACGTCGCGGCCGCCGACTATGAGGCCGGCTTCACGCCATCGAGTGCGTCGCGAAACAAGTGACCAGACCGATCAGGAAGCGAGAAGCGCGGACTCCCGATCCGCACCTGGAATGACCGCCAGACAATGCCAACTACGCCCACGACTTCAGGAGTGACCATGAGCGACTTCTCCACCCAGGGAATCAAGACCGTGCTGCATACCGTGTCCGACCTGGCGACGGCCAAGGCGGTGTACGCCGCCCTGCTCGGCGTACCGCCGCGGACCGACGAGTCCTACTACGTCGGCTTCGAGGCCGCGGGCCAGCACATCGGGCCGGTGCCGGCCGGTGGAGCGCGGGGCACGACCTCAGCGGTGGCCTACTGGCACGTGCCGGACCTCGAGTCGAAGCTGGCCAAGATGACCGCCGCGGGTGCCACCGTGAAGGAGCCCGCGCACGACGTCGGTGGCGGCCGCCTGGTGGCCACCGTCACCGACCTCAATGGCAACGCTCTCGGACTGCTTCAGGACCGGTGAGTGCCGACCCCCGCTCCCGCGCTCGGCGGCGTCGCGACACCGAGCATCGGCTCAGCCACGACAACGACGTCTGGGTGGCCAGTGCCTCGGCGGACGGTGCGCCGTACCAGGTGCCGCTGTCCTTCGACTGGGACGGCGAGGCGCTGCTGGTGGCCACGCTGACGGACAGCCCGACCGGCGGGAACCTGGCCGCCACCCGGTCCGTTCGGCTGGGGCTGGGCCACACCCGCGACGTGTCCATGATCTAGGGCGACGTCAAGGTCCTCGCGATCGACGCGCTGCCGCGGCAGCGGGGTGACCGGTTCGTCGCGCGCACCGGCTTCGACCCGCGGGCGCTGGCCACGCCGTACCGCTGGTTCCGCATCTCCCCGCGCCGCATCCAGGCTTGGCGCGAGGTGAACGAGCTGCCCGACCGCGCGCTGATGCGCGACGGCCTCTGGCTGATTGACTAGCGGAGGCGGGGCGTGTCCGACGAGGCAACCGAATAGGGTTGACCGGGGCGGCTGCTCGCTGGCATGAGGGTCGCCGCCACCAAATCTCGCAGAGGAGAAAGCAAGGGATGGCACAGAAGTCCGCCAAGAGCACGACCGCGATCCACGAGACGTCGGAAGGATTCACGGCCGAGGAACGAGCCGCGATGAAGGAGCGCGCCAAAGAGCTGAAGGCGGCCTCGCGCCGCGGCCCGCGCGCGGACAAGGCGGATGGGGAAGGTGCCGTGCTGGCGAAGATCGCCGAGATGCCGGAACCGGATCGCGCCATGGCCACGCGGCTCCACGCGATCATCAAAGTGGCCGCGCCGGTCCTCTCGCCGAAGACCTGGTACGGGATGCCCGCGTATGCCAAGGACGGCAAGGTCGTCTGCTACTTCCAGGCTGCGCACAAGTTCAACTCGAGGTACGCGACGTTCGGCTTCAACGACACGGCGAACCTCGACGACGGCACCATGTGGCCGACCTCCTTCGCTCTGACGGAGTTGACCGCCGACGACGAGGCAAGGATCGGCGCGCTCGTGAAGAAAGCGGTGAGCTGAGAACCGAAACTTGCCCTGGCCTCCGCAGGATGCGCGACGGCCTCCTGATCGATGAACTGGGTGTCCAGCGTTGTCGCCGGATCATTCAGGTTTGCGACGCGGAGGATTGCCGCGCCGAGCGGTCGGGTCGTGCAGACACCGCAGAACAGATCAGGGAAACAACCGATGAGAAACCTTGCGACACTCGCTGATGGCGTCGAGATCGAGGTGCTGCCCGGCGAGTTCACCGACGCGATCGTAACGCTCGACGACGACCGCCTTCGCGTCCCTGTGCACAACAAGACGCCGCACGGCGAATGTCCCTCCATCAACCAGGCGTTCGTCGGGCAGGAAGAGATCCGCGCCGGGATCCGGCGGCTGCAGGGCCTTCGGGACCATTTCGTTCATACTCCGCACTGGAGCACCGTCCAGCTTGGCGGCAAGACGCGTTAGGCCGTGCGTACGTCTCGGATTTCGGGCGCATGCGCGATGGCAACTCCCAGCCGAATCACTCCTTGTACCACGACCACTACCGGCGCACCTCGGATGGCCGGAAGGTCACCGAGCGCGTCGACAAGGCACGGGAACTCGACACCTTACCCCTGGCGGGTTCGGCGCTCCGGGGCAACGCAGCGTACGAACAGCACCGGAAAGGGGCCGCTGTGAACGCTCGCACAGTACGCGTCGAAGCGTGACCCGAGGATCGTACGGAGGAGCCACAGTGACCGAGCGGATGATCGAAGCGAACGGCGTTGACCTCTGTACCCAGCCGTTCGGCGACCCGGGCGACCCGCCGGTCCTCTTGTTGATGGGCATCGGCGGGTCGATGCTCTGGTGGGATGAGGGTTTCTGCCGGATGCTTGCCGAGGGCGGACGGTTCGTGATCCGCTATGACCACCGCGATACGGGCCGCTCGGTCACCTCCAAACCGGGACATCCCCAGTACACTGGTGCCGACCTGGCGGGCGATGCCGTCGGAGTCCTCGACGCGTACGGCATCGCGGCCGCGCACGTCGTAGGCGTCTCGGCGGGTGGGGCTTTCGCGCAGCTCATCGCGCTCGGCTTTCCCGACCGCATCCTCTCGCTCGTCCTTATCAGTACCTCTCCCGCGACTCCCGGGAAACGTCTCCTCCCCTCGGCAACGGAGCGATTCAACGGCTTTCTGGGCTCGGCTGAGGCAGAGGTGGATTGGTCGGACAAGAAGTCGGTGATCGAGTATCTGGTCGCCTACGAGCGCATGCTCGCGGGAGGCGCGCGTCCCTTCCACGAGGCGGCGTTACGCGACCTCGTCCGCCGCGACGTGGAGCGCGCACGCGACATCGCCGCAGCCGAGAACCACAGCATGATCCCGGAGGGCGATGTTCCCACCAAGCCGATCTCGTCGATCGCGGCGCCGACGCTCGTGATCCACGGCACCGCCGATCCGATGTTCCCGCTCGAGCACGGACGGGCGCTGGCCAAGGAGATCCCACGGGCGAGGCTGCTGACGCTCGACGGTGCCGGGCACGGCATCGATCGAGCCGACTGGACCACGATCGCGCGGGCGATCATCGAGCACACCGCCGCGGGAGTTGGGGCGAAACCGCGATGACCGCACCCAAGACCACGAGGACGAACTCGTCGCCACCCGCGCTGCCCGTTGCCGAAAGCCACGATCTGATCCGCGTGCAGGGCGCGCGCGAGAACAACCTCAAGGACGTCAGCGTCGAGATCCCGAAGCGTCGGCTGACGGTGTTCACCGGCGTCTCCGGCTCGGGCAAGAGCTCGCTGGTGTTCGGCACGATCGCCGCGGAGTCGCAGCGGCTGATCAACGAGACCTACAGCGCCTTCGTGCAGGGCTTCATGCCGACGCTGGCGCGGCCGGAGGTCGACCTCCTGGAGGGGCTGACAACGGCGATCATCGTCGACCAGGAGCGGATGGGCGCCAACGCCCGCTCTACCGTCGGCACCGCCACCGACGCCAACGCGATGCTGCGGATCGTCTTCAGCCGGCTTGGGCAGCCGCACATCGGCTCGCCCAACGCGTTCTCCTTCAACGTCCCCTCGGTGAGGGCCAGCGGTGGGATCACCATCGAGCGCGGCGCCGGCAAGACGAAGACTGAGAAGGTGACCTTCACCCGTCTTGGCGGCATGTGCCCGCGTTGCGAGGGCATGGGCTCGGTCACGGACTTCGACCTGTCCGCGCTGTACGACGACAGCTTGTCGCTCAACGAGGGCGCGCTCACGATTCCCGGCTACAGCATGGACGGCTGGTACGGCCGCATCTTCCGCGGCTGCGGCTTCTTCGACCCGGACAAGCCGATCCGCACGTACACAAAGAAGCAGCTCCAGGACCTGCTCTACAAGGAGCCGACCAAGATCAAGGTCGACGGGATCAACCTGACGTACGAGGGGCTGATCCCGCGGGTCCAGACGTCGTTCCTCTCCAAGGACCGGGAGGCGCTGCAGCCGCACATCCGGGCGTTCGTGGACCGGGCGGTCACCTTCACCGCCTGCCCCGAGTGCGACGGCACCCGGCTCAGCGAGGCGGCCCGGTCGTCGCGGATCGGCGGGATCAACATCGCCGACGCCTGCGCGATGCAGATCAGCGACCTGGCCGAATGGGTCCGCTGCGTCGACGAACCGTCGGTGGCGCCGCTGCTCGCCACGCTGCAGCAGATCCTCGACTCGTTCGTGGAGATCGGGCTGGGCTACCTCTCGCTCGACCGGCCGTCGGGCACGCTGTCGGGCGGCGAGGCGCAACGCGTCAAGATGATCCGCCACCTCGGCTCCTCGCTCACCGACGTCACCTACGTCTTCGACGAGCCCACCACGGGTCTGCACCCCCATGACATCCAGCGGATGAATGATCTGCTGCTGCGACTGCGCGACAAGGGCAACACGGTGCTCGTCGTCGAGCACGAGCCGGAGACGATCGCGATCGCCGACCACGTCGTCGACCTCGGCCCCGGCGCCGGTACGGCCGGCGGCACCGTCTGCTTCGAGGGCACTGTCGAGGGACTGCAGGCTAGCGGCACGCTGACCGGACAGCACCTGGACGACCGGGCCTCCTTGATGCCGTCGGTGCGGACACCGTCGGGAATGCTGGGGGTGCGCGGCGCCAGCACCCACAACCTGCAGGACGTCGATGTCGACATACCGCTCGGCGTGCTGGTGGTGGTGACCGGCGTGGCCGGGTCGGGAAAGAGCTCGCTCATCCACGGCTCGGTGTCGGGGCGGGACGGAGTGGTGTCGGTCGACCAGACCCCGATCCGTGGCTCGCGGCGCAGCAACCCGGCGACGTACACCGGACTGCTCGACCCGATCCGCAACGCGTTCGCGAAGGCCAACGGAGTGAAGCCGGCGCTGTTCAGCGCCAACTCCGAGGGCGCCTGCCCCAACTGCAACGGCGCCGGCGTCATCTACATCGACCTGGCGATGATGGCCGGCGTCGCGACGGTCTGCGAGGAGTGCGGCGGCAAGCGGTTCCAGGCCGAGGTGCTTACCTATCTGCTCGGCGGCAAGAACATCAGCGAGGTGCTCGCGATGTCGGTGACCGAGGCGACCGAGTTCTTCGGGTCTGGTCCAGCGAAGACCCCGGCGGCCCGCGCGATCCTGTCCCGGATGGCCGACGTCGGGCTCGGCTACCTCAGCCTCGGCCAGCCGCTCACCACGCTGTCCGGCGGCGAGCGGCAGCGGCTCAAGCTGGCCACCCACATGGCCGACAAGGGGGGAGTCTACGTCCTCGACGAGCCGACCACCGGCCTGCACCTCGCCGACGTCGAGCAGCTGCTCGGCCTGCTCGACCGGCTCGTCGACTCCGGCAAGTCGGTCATCGTCATCGAGCACCACCAGGCGGTCATGGCGCACGCCGACTGGATCATCGACCTCGGTCCCGGCGCCGGCCACGACGGCGGCCGGATCGTCTTCGAGGGCACCCCGGCCGGCCTCGTCGCCGCCCGTTCCACCCTCACCGGCGAGCACCTCGCAGCCTACGTCGGCACCTGACCGGAGCCCTCGCGGCCAATGTCAGCCGGTGCTTGGATGCCGTCATGTCGGCCTCGCTTTCGTCAGAGTCCGTGGGCCTCCCCGACCACTTGCCTGGAGGGAAGACCACATCTCGCGAATCGCAGCAGACAAGAGGTCAAGCACTGCCTATGATGGACCACTTGCGGAGGGGATTTGAGGCTTGACACCTGGGTGGTACGCTCGACAGGACTCGGACTTTTGGCCTCTTGCTCCGGAGCAATGAAGCCCCGTTTGCGCCTGGTTTCGGGCGAGAACCTTATACCTCAGGCACGCTTGGCCACATGCCGATACCGGAAAATTAAGCGATTCAAAGGATCAGAAGGCCCGTGGCTTGATTGAGTTTGTTTAAGCGGAGGTAGCTCGACGGCGACCTGGGGTATCTCACCAGCGGACCAGAGCCGATCTTCTTCATCGAGGTCCAGGTCGTCCCAGTTGGGTCGATGTCGCGAGCGAGCAGCCCCCTTCTCGGCACGGAGATATGACCGGAACCGCGGGTAGCAGTCATTAATCGCTATCTGCAATGCGGTCGAGTAGTTCCTCAAGAAGATGCCTCTCGCCGCCGGTGAGTACGGAGGTCAGGTCCAGCGAGGCACGCAGGGTTGCGGCAGCTCCGCTTGGCGCGGGATCCGGACATGAGATTGCCTCGCCGGTGATCGCTGCCATGACCGCCTCGCGCGCGGTCTCTGACAGCCCGGGATCACGTCGCTCGACTGGCTCGCGCAGGAGGGTGAGCACCGTGCCGACGCCCACCGATTGCAGGAGCGCGACTGCCCGCGCCTCGCTGATCCGCAGTCGTCCCGCTAATGCGATGTTCCTGATCCGCTGCTGCAGGACCTTTAGTCCCGCCGCGACCGCTGGCGAGAGCGGGCGGGGGCGCGGATCGCCGTTCATGATCGCGAAGACACCGGGATGGGCCACGCCGAACGCGACGTAGTCGTCCCAACTATCGCGAAGGTCCTGAACTGGGTCGGGGTGCGGCTCGCGCGCGGCTTTCTGCGCAAGGTAGTCGGCCAGGTCATGCTCGGCGACGGCGTCGAGCAACCCGCGTTTATCTCCGAACAAGCGGTAGATGGTGGGCGCCTGCACGACGGCGGCGGCAGCGACTGCGCGCGTGGTGGCGGCGTCGCGACCGCCAGCGGCGATCAGCCCAGCGGCGGCGGCGACGATGCGCGAACGAAGGTCGTCCGTATAGGTAGGTTTGTCGTAAATCGCGTTCTGTCCGTTCATGGACGCAGCATAACACCGTAGTCTTTCCAGCGGTAGCACCAAATCGACATCAATGATAATCAGTGATACCATCCAGACAGTAGCGGTGATACCGCTGGGAACTCTCTACCAAAGGAGGCGACCGTGATCATCGTTACTGGAGCAACGGGCCAACTTGGACATCTGATTGCCGAGAAGCTCGTCGATCGCGTTCCCGCCGATCATGTGGGCGTCAGCGGCCGCGATTCGGAGAAGGCCGCCGATCTGAAGGCGCTCGGCGTCCGGGTCCGTCGCGGCGACTTCGCTGATCCCGAGAGCCTGCCGCACGCCTTCGAGGGGGCCACGCAGGTGCTGATCGTCTCGTCCAACGCCCGGTCATACGGGGGCGACCCGCTCGCTCAACACCGTGCGGCCATCGATGCCGCGCGCGCTGTCGGCGCTCGCCGGGTCATCTACACCAGTCACATGGCCGCGAATGCAGCCTCCGCGTTCCCCCCGGCGCTCGACCATGCCGCGACCGAGGACATGCTCCGTCAGTCTGGGCTCGCGTGGACGGCCCTTCGGCATGGTTTCTACGCGGCGAGTGGCATCTCGATGTTGGGCGACGCCTTGGAAACAGGTGTGATCGAGTCGCCGCCGGACGGAAAGATCGCGTGGACGGCACACGTCGATCTCGCCGAGGCCGCCGCGATCATTCTGGCGGATGAGGGACGGTACGACGGGCCGACACCGCCGCTGACCGGATCACAGGCACTCGATCTCGCCGACCTCGCGGGGATCGCGTCGGAGGTGCTGAGCAAGCCTATTCGCCGAGAGATGATCACGGACGATGACCTGCGATCGAACATGGCCGCGCAGGGCGTACCGGAGCGAGTGACGGCCCAGATACTGGGCCTCTCCATCGCGAGCCGAAATGGGGAATTTATCCCCGTCGACCCGACCCTCGAACGGTTGTTGGGTCGGCGTCCGACGCAGATCCGGGAACTCATCGCGCAGAAGATCGGCAGCTGACGACAATACGTCTGCAGTCCCCACCGCTGGATCGGATCACCCGGTTCAGCGGTGTTTCGCGCCGCGTGGTGAGGCGAACCGCACATCCGTCAGACCCGTAACGGTTACGGAAGCCGCCGCCGCCGTGACCTGAACGCTTTGGTTCCGGAACTTGAAAGTTTCGGAACTTAATCGTATCATTGCGTCCAACGAGGAAGAAGGTGACAGCCCCCATGATTCAATATGAGCTGACCCAGGACCTCCCGGCCCATGACGATCGACCCATTGACGCCAAGGACAGGCAACGCTCGCGCGTCGGCCGGAAGCGTGATCACTCGCGCGACCCCCCGATCCTCGACGCCGCACTCGAGGTACTCGCCGAGGTCGGCTACGCGAGCATGACGATGGACATGGTGGCGGTGCGGGCGAAAGCCGGGAAGGCAACGCTCTACCGCCGCTGGCCGTCGAAGGCGGAGATGCTCATAGACGCGGTCGCTCACATGAAGCGCAGCCAGGTCGATCTCGACCGGCTGCCTGACACCGGGACCCTTCGCGGCGACCTCATCGGGTTGATCAAGCCGCAATCCATCATGGAAGAGCAGCGCAAGCTCAAGGTGATGGCCGGGCTGACGTCAATGCTGTCGCACGATTCGGGGTTCGCTGACGCGGTCAACGCCGCGATCCACGAGCCGTGGGTCGACGCCTACCGCGTCCTGTTCCAGCGGGCGGTCGACCGCGGTGAGATCCCAGTTCCCGCCGACATCGAGACGGTCTTGCATGTCGTCCCGTCGATGGCCGCCTTCCGCGTCCTCATCCAGCGCAAGCCGGTCGACCGGGACTTCCTCGTCTCGCTGATCGACGGCCTCCTGTTACCGGCGCTCCGTCCCGCCTAGATAGACGGCTCCGGTGTCGGCCAAAAGGCTTCACCCGTCGGGGCCGACACCGGAGCCGTGTACTTGCTCACGCAGCGGGCCCGATCGGGCGGACTCCAGGCCGACACATGGTTGCCGGCCAACAGACCAGGCGCAAAAGCGCCACAAACACTATGCCCCAAGGGCAAGGAGGTTACCGTGAGTGTAAATGTTGTTACCCATCTGAATTTTCGCGGCGACGCGCGCTCGGCGCTCGAATTCTATCAGTCGGTATTCGGCGGCGATCTGACGGCGATATCGTACCAGGACATGGGAAATGTCCAAGACCCGTCTGAGGCAAACTGGGTGGTGTGGGGCCAGGTGGCCGCGACGAATGGCATCCGCGTGATGGCGTACGACGTGCCGGCCCGAACGCCTTGGAACCGAGGCGAGAATTCGTTCTTCGTCTCGCTCCGCGGCGACACGGCTGAGCAGATCACCGGGTACTGGGAGGAGCTCGCCGACGGCGCGACTGTCATGCAGCCGCTGGCACCGGCGCAGTGGGCAGTCCTCTACGGGATGATGAAGGACCGGTTCGGTATCACCTGGGTCGTGGACGTGGTGACCGAGTACAACGCGTCCTGACCGTCGGTCGACTGGCACCGGGAGACGCTGTGCGGCTCCCGGTGCCCGTCTTCTGCTTCACCGACCCGCGGAGAGTATCGCCCAAGGCGCCGTGCCGTATGGACGCGTGGAACGTCACCAGTGCCCGGTCGCGATCCGCGTTTCAGCCGTCGCCGCCGGTCGGGCCCGACGCCGAAGGACGATCCGGCGACGCCTTCCCGGCAGGCGAACTTGCCTTGCCTAGCTGTGGGGCATAGCCGGCTGTCCGGAGCAGACTCGCCAGGACGTCGCTCGGGTCGTCTTCCGGTTCACCGGATGGCGGTTCGACGAGCAGCGCGTCCGTCCCGAGCGCCCGCGACGTGATGCCCGCTTGTTCGAGGAGACGAGCGATCTCGGGGAGTGCGGCCGGATCGTCTGGCGTCACGATGACCGCCTGCTGGAGCCGGACGCGACGGTAGCCGAGAGCCCAGGCGGCTAGTTGGTCAGCCACCTCCTCTGGGAGGGGCGCGCCTCCCTGGCGTGTCAGGAACGCGAGAACCTGGTTCAGATCGAAGCCGGCGGCGAGGGCTCGCGCCAGCCCTTCGGCCGAGAGCTGGTAGCGGCTGACGCGGTCGAGACCGACGAGATCGGCGAACGCGGACAGCGCCCAGACGCGGATCGGAGATGGATCATGTAGTGCGATCTCGCCGCTCGCGCTGACGACCAGCGGTGGGCCGGGTGGCGTGTCGATGGCCGGTATCGGTGATTTCAGGCTGACGGCGCGACCTGCCCCGGTCAGCCGGACCGCCCCGCCGTGCCCCGGAATGGTCGCGACCTCGATCAGGCCAAACCAGGCCATTGCGGTCCCCAACTCGATGGCCACGACCTCGGCCGTGGCGGCGGCCCGGCCGTCGTCGCCGGCCGCCTGGCGGGCGGTGGCGGCGGTGAACGTGCTCCCCAACACGTTCGGGTCGTGGGCCGCGACGCGGCTGGTGACCGACTCCAGGGTGTACCACGTGCCGGGTTCCAAACCGATCGCTGGCTCCGCGAGAAGGGTCACGACCTTCCGGCGGGCGCCGCGCCAGTCGGCGCCCCAGACTTCGACGTCATCCCGCGCCCGGCCCTCGAGCCAATGCGGGCTCGCCAGCCACCACCAGCGCAGCCGCTCGCTCTGGGCGGGGAATGATTGATTGCGCCAGCCGCGAGCGGCGGCTGTGGTCATCAGCGTGGGGTGATGGTCGTCGCCGTGCTGAGCGAGGAGTCCCTCCGCCTCGGCCAGGGCGATCAGGAAGTCGAGGTAGGCGGCGGGCGGCACGTCGCTGCCGCGATGCCAGAGACGCGGGTTGAGGCGTCGCAGGCGAGGGCGCGGCGGATCGCCGGTCGCGGGCCACGGGGGTGCAGATGGATCGGCCAGCTCCCGCAGCAGCGTCAAAAGATCCCAGGCGAGAGCGTCGGGGTGGCGCCATCCGGGCGGCGTGACCGCTGGCTCGGCGACGAGCGCCAGTGGCGGCAGCTCGGGCGCCGGGGGGGGCCGGGGCGCTCGAATCTCGGCCGGCACGAACAACCAGCGACTGCCATCCCGCCGATAGGTATGCCAGACGAGCAGCGCCGACTCCAGCTCGGCCAGCGCCAGCCGCAGCCGATGCCCAGACCGCGGGTCGTCTCCGGCGAGACCCGCCGCTGCCGCCGCATCGGCCAGCGGCACGGGTCGTCCACCCGGCTCGTCGCGCACGCGCCGCCAAATCGCGGCCGCGTCGCGCCGGCGGCCGGCGCTGACGGCCGCGACGCGTTGGGGATCGCCGACCTGACGAAGGATCTGCCGCATGATCTCGGCGCGCTGACGAAGGCCGGGCACGATCATCAGGCCCCAGATCGTGGCTGATTCTTCGATCTCGGTGTCGTCCAGCCACTCCAGCAGGGCGCGCAGGGGAGTCTCGCTGAGATCGCCGGCCTCGATCTCGTCCTGGATGCGACGGAAGAGCAGCGCCAACTCGCGAGGCAGGAACAGACGCGCGGCCGCCCCGACCGGCAGCGGGTCGTCGTCGCCCTCGCGGGCCAGAATTCCGACGTGGTAGAGGCGGATCGCGGTTGCCCGCACGTCTGGCTCGGGTCGCCCCAGCCGGTCCGCCAGCTCCGCCAGGGTCGGCGCCGCCTCATCGCTGGTCCCGATCGCCAGGAGGCGGACGAGCTCGCGTTCGTCGCTGGCGAGGTCGTCCCAGGCCGAGCGAACCGCGCGGGGGTCGGTCAGTACCCGGTAGACGGCACCAACCTGGGGGTGGTCATCACCGCGGCCGCCGGCGACCCGCCAAAACGCCGCGATCCGCGCGAGCTCGCCCGGCGGCCGGGCGTGGAGGCGGCCGAGCAGGTTGCGCATCCGTCATCCAACCCGGCGGACGCGACTCCTCGTCAGGAAGCGCCGCCATGGCTCCTTGCGAACCGAGCGTTTGCCAGTATAGCCGCCGGGTAGAGCGAGGCGAGACCGACGCGCGGGTGTCTCTGACCGGGTGGTGGTCACTCGCCCCGCCGGGCTCCCGGTCAGTCGTCACCGACCTCGGAGGTGGTCAGCGTCGCCGCGTCGAACCAGGCGCGATCGGAGACCGGTGTCGACCACAAGAACTGCGACAGGTCCAGCGGCAAGGGTGCGTGAACCGCTGGACGAACCGCGGCTGGAGTGGCGCGACGCGTCAGAGCGTCCATGATCCGGGTCCACATCCCATCGGCAATCGCGTCCCAGGTATGCTCGGCGAGGATGCCGCGGGCGGTGGCCAGCCGTTGGGACCGGGTAACGGAGGTCTCGGCCAGGGCGCGCTCGACGCCGGCGACGAACTCCTCGGGCGTCTCGCCGAATTCGACGACGGCGCCATAGAGGTCGACGACGTCCTTGATCGGCGTCGAGACGATTGGCTTCTCGCCGGCCATGTATTCGAGGGTCTTCGTCGGGGAGATGAAGCGGGTCGCCTCGTTGCGGGCGAAGGGGAGAACCGCGACGTCGAAGCAGGCCAGATAGGACGGCAGGTCCCGGTACTCCTGCTTGCCGTAGTAGACGATGTTGGGTCGCTGGGGCAGGTCGGCCGGATCGATCTTGACCACCGGTCCGATCATTGCGATCGTCCACTCGGGCCGGGTATCGGCGACCGCGGCCAGCAGATCGAGGTCGACGCGCTCGTCGATCACGCCGTAGAAGCCGAGGATCGGTCGCGGCCGGGCATTCAGATCGAGCGGGCGCAGGATGCCGTTGGCGGCTTGGGCGAAGTGGGCGGGCTCGACCCCAGAGGGGAAACAGGAGACCCGGGGATGGCGGCCCTTGCGAGCTTCGTACAGGCTCGGCCCACCCGTGAAGACGAGGTCAGCGGTGGCCATCAGGGCCGCTTCACGCTCGCGGAGGGCGAGCGGGGGACCGCGAAAGCTGGCGAGCTCGTCCATGGCGTCAAAGATCGTCATAGTGGAACGTAGCTCAACCGGCGCGGCGCCGAGCGCCATTGGTGTGTAGTACCAAGCAAGGACACCCGGCGCGTTTACCCCGGTCAATCCGAGGTCAGCGAAGAGCGGCGTCAGAAGCGACTGTATCCACGGGTTCGTGACCGGGTTGAACCCCCAGTTCGGCTCGAGCGACGCCGGCAGGATCGGGGTCAGGATGGTAACGCCGCGGTCACGACTGAGCCGGAGATCGGCCGCGCCGTCACCAGGGACAAATTCCGGCTCCTCGACGACATAGACGGGGACGCGCTCCGCGAAGCGGGCCAGGAGATGCTGCGGTCGTTGCCAGACGAAGTTCCACCGAAGGTGGGAGAAGCAGATCAGCGCCGCCGGCGCCCGCTCAACGACATCGAAGCTTGAAAGACCATTGACTCGGGTCGCCACAGGTGCGTTTGCTCCTTGCCCGGCCGCGAGGCGACCGGAATCAGCATCCTGAACGCCCATGTCGCCGACGCGACAGACACGTTCAGGACATCGCGCGACATGGCTGTCACACGATTCTCGACAGGTCAGTCAGAGGTCGATCAGAAACTGGGCTCCGAGCTCGCTCCGGTGCGAGAATGCTCGGCCGCCGATCCGTCTCGAACCTAGACCGGCGCCGCGTGTGGCACCATCCACACCGCCCGCCGTGTCTCTCGAACCGCGCCCGCTCCCCGAGCGGGTAGAGCCGCGATATCCGAGAGCGTTCCCTTAAAAATCAATCATGTACCTGTTGTGATTTAACGCACGATACATGCCATGTGCACTCTGGTTGTTGCAGAACACGGTGGCACGGATCAGTGGCTCGCCTGCGCCGGCTTGCTAGAATCGCTGCAGCGCCGCAGGAGCTAGAGTGGGGAAGAGCCAGGGGAAGTGTATGCCGGTTTCGCTCAATCGACAACCGCGAAGCGGTGGCAGCCCGGACGTCATTGTCGTCGGGGGCGGGGTGATTGGCTGTTCGATCGCCTTTCGCTTGTCGGAGCGGGGCCAGCGTGTGCTCCTCCTCGAGGGGCGCGGCTTGGCGGCCGGCGCGTCGGGCCGGAACGGTGGGATGACCGGTGGCGGTTCCTCGCTCCACGCCACGTCAGCGGCTGGGCGGGCGGTTTTCGCCCTTGGGCAAGCCAACCTCGCGATGCTGCGAGACGTGCCCCAAGAGCTTGACGCCGATATCGAGCTGCGCTTGCCAGGCACGCTCGACGTGATCACGACCCCCGAGCAGCACGCGCACCTGGCGGCGAGCGTCGCCGAGGAGCGGCGGGCTGGTCTCGACGTCGCCTTGCTCGATCGCGACGAAGCGCGGTCGCTGATGCCGGCGCTCTCGCCGGCCATTCTCGGCGCCGCCTACGCCGCTGAGCGTGGCCACCTGTGGCCCTTTGCCCTCGTCCACGCGTTCGCCGATGCCGCCCGCCGGCGCGGGGCGACGATCCGGGTGGGAGCGCCGGTCGAGCGTCTCCACTGGGTTAATGAGCGGGTCGCCGGAGTGGTCGTCAACGGCGACCGGATCGATTCCGAGGAGGTCGTGCTGGCAACCAACGCCTACACGCCGCCCCTCTTGCCCGACCTGCCGGCGGGAGCGATCGTCCCGGCGCGGGGTCAAATCCTCGTCACCCAGCCGCTGCCGCCGCTGCTGACTCGTCCCTTCGGCACGAACTTCGACAAGGAGTACGGCCGGCAGACGCCGGGTGGTCAAATCCTCTGTGGTGGCTTCCGCCGGCTCGACACGGCGGAGGGTCTGGGCACGACGGAGGAGCGCGTCAGCCCAGCGGTTCTGGCCGGGATCGCGCGCTGCCTGATCGATCTCTTTCCGATCCTACGCGGGCGGGCGCGCGTGGTTCGCGCCTGGGCGGGAATCATGGGATTCACCGCCGACGGACTACCGCTGATTGGCCGCTACGGCCCGGCGCCGGGGCTGACGCTGGCGGCCGGGTTCAACGGTGGCGGCTTCTCCTGGGCCGCCATCGTCGGCCGCGTCGTCGCCGATCTGCTGACCGGGCGGGAGCCGGGGTTCGACCTGACGCCGTTCCGGCCACGGCCGGCGAGGGGAGTCATAAGGGCGGTCTGAGGCTCGTGGCGCGACCGATCTGACGTGCCATTGTGGGCGGTGGCTGTCCGTCCGCGGGCATCGTCCCACAGCTGGGCCCCGCCGGTGGAGATCGACCGGCGCTGGCTCAGGTCGAGGAACGGGGGATCATGGGCAAGAGGCTCGTGGCCGCTGGTCAGCGTAACAGCGCGCCGGTCGGCACCGTGCTGGTCTTAGCGGCTCGGTCAGGACTCAGACCGCGCTCGCCATTGGCACTGATGGCTGACCGACGTAATGCGCGATGACGTGGCGACGGAAGGCGCGCGCCGCCAGGGACAGGTAGCGTGTCTCGTTCCAGGCGATCCCGACCGTCAACTGGCAGACCGGCTCCGTAATCCGGACCCACGACGTCATCTCGTGTCTGGGAAGGGGTTTCAGCAGGCCAGGAATGAACGCTACACCGAGTCCGGCCGCCACGTAGTCCTCGACCGCCGCCGGTTCATCGGCCTCACAGGCTACGCGCGGTGCGAACCCGGCCTGCCGGAAATAGCCGTTCATGATCTCCCGCAGGACATCTCCCGGTTTGCCGAGCACCATCTCCTCCTGGCTGACGTCACGCAGACTAACGCTCGGCCGGCCAGCGAACCGGTGGCAGGACGGGACGACGAGAGAGATCTCCTCGGTTTGGAGGTGCCGCCAGTGGATGGCTCGCGTCGTCGAGGCGGCCGGCACGAAACAGAAATCGATCTCACCGCGCTCGAGCAGTCCGTGCAGTTCGGCCAGCGATCGCTGGTAGAGCCGGAACCGAACTTCCGGGTAGGCGGCCCGAAACGGGAGGAGCACGTCGGGCAGCCAGTGCAGCGCACCCGCGGCCAGCGAGACGGTGCCCCGCTCCAGCCCCGCCAGGTCGCGGAGCTCGTCCGTCGCGGCGTTGAGCTCGCGAAAGACCCGCTCGAGGCGTGTGAGGAACGCCGCGCCGAACTGGTTCAGGCGGATGCCGCGTCCCTGCCGGTCGAACAGCTCGACGCCGACTTCCCGTTCCAGCCGCTTGATCGCCTTGCTGAGTGAGGGCTGGGTGATGTTGAGCTCTTCGGCTGCCCGGGTCATGTGCTCGAGTCGCGCCACGACCTGGAACTGCGAAAGCTGGAGAAGTTCCACGAGCTGTCAAGCCCCTTCACTCATTCCCCGCGGGCGAACGAATCATGTCTATTTATAGGTTGATCAACTCGTGACCGCATCATAGGCTAGGGACAGGACCCCGAGCGAGCCAGGCTGCCGGTAAACCTGGGGTCCTCGGTGACGGCCGTGTCGCCGTCTATGGGCCCGCCAAAGCGGATCGTCTCTGGCCTGGCGACGTGGCGGGTGGCAGGATCTGTCATTCAGGACATCCCGGGTTGGCTCGCGGCCCTCGGCAGGGAGAGCGGAGAACCGGCCGACGACGGGGCGACGGCGGCAAAGACACCGGAGTTCGACGGGGACGACGGGTGTGGCCAGCCAGGTCATTCCCTGAGTTCGTGCGTCGGTTTTCGCCGTTAGCCGATTGTGACCATCAGATGCCATATCAAGGAGGAACCCCGTGATCGATCGTTCAAATGCCTCGCCGCGGCCCGCATCGCCGATTCCGCCGGATGATCTGCAGCGGAGACTCGTGGTCGCGGACCCGGACGGCGACCCGGCGTTGGCCCACATCGGGATCGTCGGCGATACTTACACGATCCTGCTGACCGGCGCCGATACCGCCGGCCGCTACTGCCTGATCGACATGCATGTCCCGCCCGGCGGCGGGCCTGGTCCTCATCGCCACGACTTTGAGGAGATGTTCGCCGTTCTCGATGGCGAGGTCGAGGTTACTTTCCGCGGCGTGCCATCGGTTGCGCGCGCCGGCCAGACGGTCAACATCCCGGCCAACGCGCCGCACGCATTTCACAACGTGTCAGAGCAGCCTGCCCGCCTGCTGTGCATCTGCTCGCCGGCCGGGCAGGAGGAGTTCTTCCTCGCCATCGGGCAGCCCGTCGCCAGCCGCACGGCAATGCCCCCGAAGCTCGACGCGGCCGCCCAGGAGGCCTTCCTGGCGAAAGCGGCGGCCCTTGCCCCCACCTACCGGACCGAGTTGCTCTCTACAACCGTCGAAAGCTAACCTTCGCCACACGAGGGGTCTTGAGCTCAAACAGTGCCGGATACTCGCCTGGGAAAGGATTTCATGTGAGCGTGAGCAACGATTACAACCAGCAGATCATCGATGAGTTCCGCGCCAACGGTGGCAAGGTCGGCGGCTATTTCGCCGGCACGACGTTGCTGTTGCTAACGACGACTGGCGCCAAGAGCGGCAAGCACACCCTCTCCCCGTTGGTCTGTACGGTGGACGGCGATCGGCTGCTGATCTACGCCTCGGCCGCCGGGGAGCCGAATAACTTAGCGTGGTATCACAATCTCGTCGCCAACCCGGAGGTGACCGTCGAGCTCGGCACCGAAACGTTTCCGGCGCGGGCGACCGTCATCACCGGCGCTGAGCGGGACCGGCTCTGGAACGAGCACGTTGCGCGAGCGCCAAACTTCGGCGAGTACGAACGCAAGACCACGCGAACCATTCCGGTCGTGGCGCTCAATCGCGTGTGACGCGGTGCCCTCCACGCCGTCGTCCCGGGGCCGTCGGGAGTGAACAGTGAACTCGGATCGGGCACAAGGCTGGTGGACAGCGGTCAGACTGGTCCGTGAACCGGCTGCCTGATGGACGCACCCGTGGCTGGGACCAAGCTCATCAACCGGTCTGCTCGGATGATCGCTCGAGCACGCCGGTCAGGGTGACCAGTGTCGCGACCGGCTCCAGACCATCCCCAACCGCGAAGACGGCGACGACTCCGACGGATGGGTCTTCCCCGCTCCCGCATTCCGTTTATGCGCTCCGAGGCCTTATGACGCTGACGTCGACGTTGCTCACCTCAGCGTCGACATCGCTGAGCGCGGTCGTGCCGATGATTGCCGGCCGCCGCGCGCTGGGCACTGGTCTGCGACGCGACCACTGCCCAGCGCTGAATCGGAGTCAGCTCGCGATGGGTGCCAGCGTGGCACAGGCGAGGAGGGCGAAGTCACTCGCCCGCCGCACCGAGACAGAGTGGATGTCCTCCAACGGGTCGTCGGCGGTGCCGTGGGTCATCCCCAAGCCGGCGAGGTCGCCAGTGTACGGGCCGCCGATGACATCCTCCGCCGAGTAGGGCTCGAGATCGCAGGTGGCATTGTCATAGTAGAGGGAAACGTACGCGGTCCCCGGCTCGAGTCCGGTCGCGAACACGTTGATGTCGACCCCATCGCCCACCTCCTGCGCCGAGATGAGCCCGCTGACGCCGGACCCACCGACTGACACCAGGCTGGCGACGGCCCCCTGGGCCAGGGCAGACGTGCTGGGTGCGAGGAGCAGCAGGACGGCGACGCCAACCACGATAGCTACGCGTTTCATCACGACCTCCTGTCTTTGTGCCCCGATGCCCGTCCCGAAGACGCCCGGGGGCATGCCTGCCTGGCGGCCGCCAACCCCGATCCGTCGCAATGAATTGGGCCGCTGCCTGCCATACGGACGAGCCGGGCGAGTGGATGGCGCGCGGTCTCTCATGACGACGGCGCGCGCTCAAACCACACGCCGCCAGACGGGAGAGGGAGAGAGGGGAAGACGGGAGGAGGACAAGGGCTGGCGGTGGAGGACGCGATACGCGGTCGCGAGAACTGTCCGTCGCCAGCCGCTAGGGAGCGCCGGTCTTGGTCTCGCAGGTATCGCCGACGCCGTCGGGCGCGCCGGTCCCGCCGTCGCAGGTATCGAACCCTTCCTCGCCGATCAGGCTGTCGTAGCCACCCGATCCACCGAAGAGCTGGTCGTCGCCGAGGCCGCCGAAGAGGTGGTCGCTGCCGCTTTGACCGTAGAGGCGGTCGTTGCCATCCTCGCCGTGAAGCGAATCGTTGCCGCCACCGCCGCAGATGATGTCGTCCCCACCACCACCGTAGATGTACTCAGCGGCCTTGGTTCCCTGGATCACGTCGTTGCGCGCCGTTCCCCGGATCGTCGTCCGGCCGGGTTTGACTGTGACCGTTGGGTGCTTACACGGGTCCGCCGCCAGTGTTCTCGCTGGCGCGGCGAACGTGACAACGGACGCGATCAACACGGCCAGCAGTGTCGTCAGGCGCAAACCACGCATCGCTCATTTCCTCCAACTTCATGTCGAACGATTGAAACGGGTTTCGCTCAGGCTGTGGTCGGCGGTTGCTCGGCTCGCGGACGCCGATCACGACGTCGCCGGTCGCGGCAGGCGCGCGATTCGCCAGGGCGGGTCGCGTCCGTTCAGGGCGCGGGGCGGAACGGACCGGCCAAGGTCCAGCGCACCAACCACCGTCGCGATCGGTGCGGCGATCGTCCTTGCCGCCGGTGCCAGATGGGGAACGCGCATCACTGGACTCCGTCTGCCTGCTCGCTCGCCGTGGGTCTCCCCGCCGGTGGGGAGTGCCTGGGGCTTTGTCTCTGCAGGAGAGGCTAATGAGGCGCTCTTACAAAAATCTTTCAAAGGACATGCGGGCGGTCTTCCCCTGGTTCCAGAAGGACATGGAGACGCGCAGCGCGCCGGAGCGCCGGCGTTCGTCTCGGCGCCGGACAGCTACGGGGCGGGTAAGAGAGCCGGTGCGGATCGCGCCGCATGGTGGAGCCGGGTGGGGGGCTGTTCCCGACTTGACACCGCCCCGGTTAAGAGCTTGGCGGCCGGGAAGGGGCGGCGATGGTGGAATGGCTACAGCGCCGTGATGACACGGCGACCACTGAAGGAGAGAGGACGATGACTCAGTTCCCAGTCGCTATGGACCAGGTCGATCGCGGTTCGGATGACGGCCGTCAGCAGAGCGGTCTCGCCGCCCTCGCCATCCGGCAGGGCTCGCTGCTGCGCTCAACGGTGCGCGGCGGTCTCCGCCTCATTCCCCTGGCCCTGATGCTGGCCGGGGTTGCGACGACGGCGCCGGCCGCTCTGGCCACCAGCGCCCCCTGCTCGCCGAGCCACGCCCACGTCGTGGTCGGCGGCGGCGACGTGACGACGACGACCAGCGTCGATCTCAGCGCCGACGGCGGCATCGCGACCGCGGACGCCAGCGGCGGTAACCGCAACACCGCTACCGGCGGAGCTGGTGGGACCAATGGCAAGGGCGGCGACGCCAAGGCCAGCAACGGCGGCACCGCCGACGCGAACGCCAACGGCGGCATGCTCGACATCGGCGACATCAACAGCGGGAATAACAGCGGAGCCAAGGTCACGGTCGGCGACACCTACAGCGCGCCGGTTTGTGGATCCAGCAGCTACGGAAGCTACAGCGGCGGGAGCGCCAGCGTGGCGATCCAGGGCGGCAACGTCACCACCTCAACCAGCGTCGATCTCAGCGCCGATGGCGGCACCGCCACCTCGGATGCGAGTGGCGGCAACCGCAATACCGCGACCGGCGGCGCCGGGGGAGCGGGTGGCAAGGGCGGCGACGCCAATGCCGGTAATGGCGGCACGGCGACTGCCAACGCCAACGGCGGCACGATCAAGCTCGGGAACGTCAACAGCGGCCACAACAGCGGCGCCACCATCACCGTCGGCGATACGAACGCCGGCTACTTCGGCGGCGCGGCGGCCGTCCACATCGTCGGTGGCGACGTGACGACCACGACCAGCGTCAAGGCCAGTGCCAATGGCGGGACCGCGAATGCGGATGCCAGCGGTGGGAATCGGAACAGCGCCACGGGTGGAGCTGGTGGGGCCACTGGCAAGGGTGGCAAGGCGGCAGCCGGCAACGGTGGCACAGCCAACGCGAACGCCAATGGTGGAACGATCACTACGGGCGACATCAACAGCGGCGACAACCGCGGGGCGAGGATCACCGTCGGCGACACCAGTGGCGGCTATTACGGCTCCGGCAGCGTGGCGATCGACGGCGGCGACGTGACGACGACGACCACGGTTGACCTCAGCGCCGACGGCGGCACCGCCACGGCGGACGCCAGTGGCGGCAACCAGAACACGGCGACCGGTGGCGCCGGTGGGGCCAATGGCAACGGTGGCGACGCGGCGGCCGGCAACGGCGGGGACGCCAGCGCGAATGCCAATGGCGGCACGATCACAACTGGCGACATCAACAGCGGTGGCAACCACGGAGCGACGATCACGGTCGGCGACACCAACTAGCCCCGGACGGGGCGGTCGCGGCCAAGACACGCCGCCCCTCGGGACGACGAGCGAGCCCCACCCCAGCGGTGGGGACCGGACAAGGGAAGCGGGGGTGTGGTCGCCAGGACCACTCCCCCGCTTCCGTCTGCCGCCCGCTTCATCGACCCCAGCGCCGGTGCGTTTTCGATGGAAGATGGACGGCTGGGGCGCATCGCTCCCGCTTCGCTGGTCGCCACCGTCAACCAGTCGCGGCGGCCGCTCCTGGGAACCGGGGAATCCCCGCTTCCACGAACGCCGCCGAGAGCACGTCGTACGACTGGGTGGCCGCGGCCAGTGGATCGTAGTCCGGACGCCGCTGCACCATCAGGCTGATCTCGACGACGATGTGTCCGGTGTAGCCGGACCGGGCCATCGCCCGCAGGTAGCGTACGTAGTCCATGTCGCCTTCACCGGGAATCAGGAACTGGTGGTCGGGGGCGGTGCCACGCTCGTCTTTGACGTGGGTGTGGGCGCTGCGTGGGGCGAGTTGGGCGATCACCGGTTCCATCGCCAACCCCTGGACGTTGAAGTGGCTGATGTCGAAGTGGATCGTCAGCGCTGGCGAGTCGACCTGATCCAGCACCCACAGCACTTGGTCCGGGTGGTGGATGGCGGTGTCGACGTGGGCTTCCAGGCCAACCATGACGCCGGCCCGGTGGGCGTGATCGGCGAGGTCGCCGAAGCGGTCCACGAGTTGCCCTTTGACCCGGTCCCAATCCGCGGGTTTGCCGCCGGAGGTCGTGCTGACCGTCAAGCGCTCGCCGGGATGTTGGAGGTCGGCCGCGAGATCGAGGTAGCCGTGCAGCCGCGTCATGTTCTGGGCGTGTTCTTCCCGATCGGGAGCCAAAAGGGGCGTGTTGCCGGACAGGCCGCAGAGCGCGAGGCCATGCTCATCGTACAGTCGACGGATGCGCCGCCGCGCCGCGGCGCCAAGTGTGGCGCCATCGGTGCTCCAGCCAGGAATGACCGTCAGCTCGAGCCCATCGAAGCCGGCCGCCGCGCAGTGGGCGGCCGCGACCTCGATCGGGACGCGCGGCATACCCCAGGTACTGTGCGAGAGCGACATCCCCATCGTCGCCTCACCCTCCTCGCTTGCCGGCGACGGTTGAGGCCACGAGACCAAGGTGTTCGTCGATCTCACGTTGATAGGCATCGACAACACTCGTTTCCACTTCCGCGATGGTGACCGGCCGGCCGGCTGCGTCTGACTCGAACAGCGCGTAGACGAGCGCGACGGCCCGCCGCCCGGTCGCTCCATCCACCTCTGGCCGGGCTCCGCCTCGGATGCAGGCCGCAAACTCGTGATACTCCAGGGCGATCAGCTTGCGGTCGGTGACCGGGAAGTCGAACGCGTACGTCCAGGGTCGCGGGTCGCCAAAGAGGGTCGCCGCCGCCGGATTGAGCTCGTAACCCGGCGCGTAGTCCAGCACCCGCTCGTCGCTGAGGTCCGTGCCATCGTCCAGGACGAGACGGACCGGCTGGCCGTTGCGATCGCCGGGCGCGGCGATCGAGCCCTGAGTGCCGAAGACCATGCGATGGCTGAAGGGCTGGCCGTGGCCGGCGTAGTGATCGACCCACTGACCGAGCGTCCCGTTCGCGAAGGTGATCAGGCCGAAGATGGCGTCCTCGCCGGTGGCCGCCACGGTCGCTGGGAGATGGGCCGCCCACTTCTCGTAGAACCCACCCGGCCCGGCGGAGTCGCGCCTGACCCGCGTCGTCTCGTAGAGGCGAACCTGGCCGAAAGCGCTGGCGGCGTCGCCGAAGTAGTACTGGAGGATGTCGGCGCTATGGACACCAGCATCGAGCGTCAACGTCCCGGTCAGTTTCTGGTGACGCCAGGGGGTGATGACGAGCGTGTCGCGCCCCCGGACCCCGGTTTCCATGATGAACTGCCGGTGGCCGATTGCGCCGTCATCCAGCAGAGCGCGGACCAGCCGGTTGATCGGGTCGCGGCGGAAGTTCTCCGCGACGGAGAGGATCTTGCCACTGCGGGTCGCCGCGGCGACGATCTGGGTGCAGCCGCGGATCGTCAGCGCGAGGGGCTTCTCGCAGAGGGTGTGCAACCCGGCGTCGAGCAGGTCCGTGGCGACCTGGTGGTGGATACCGGTCGGCGTCGTGCAGGCGGCGGCCTCGAGCCCGTCCGTCTCGCGCGTCAGCCGCGTGAGGTCGGTGAAGACGGCTGGCCGGGCGCCCAGCAGTTCCCGCGCCTCGTCGGCGAGATCCTCGGCGTTCCGCTGATCGAGGTCGCAGACCGCGACCAGGTCGACGGTCAGCAGGTCGGCACGCGCCAGCTCAGCCAGGCCCGCCAGGTGCCGCCGACCCATCCCCCCGCAGCCGACGATCGCCAGCCGGACCGGTTCCGCCATCCTGCCAGTCCCCCGTCATGATGGACGGTCGCTCATCCCCTAGTGTTAGCCAACGAGGGCCGCATCCTAAGCTGGCCCTCCCTGCCGGTCAAGGCCATTCGCCGGCCCTGCGAGCGGATCGACGGAGGCGGGTGATGGCGGCCCCGCGCCGGTGGAGCCGTCGGTGGCTATCTCGATCGCCAGACGCTCGTTCGTGCCGACCACAAGCCGATCCGCCAAGGTGATGACGAGTCGGTCGCCGGTCCAGGCGGTCTCGCACGCCAGGGCGCGAGAGCCGAGATGCACCGCGACGCGGCCGCGACCGATGCCGTCGACCGTCAGCTCACGCAGCGCGACGTGTCCGAACGCCGGGCAGAGGTCGGCGTGATAGCCGGAACCGTCGCGCGCTTGGCTCACGGTGCCCCACGCCGTGCCGACGATGAACGGGAGACGACTGCGCTCGGACCCGTTCACCGGGGAGAGATGGAACGCGTCGCGGAGCGCGTCGGTGCGAAGCCCGCTCAGGGCGTCGATGACCGACCAACCCGCCATCGCTCGCGCGTAGTGATCGCCGCATTCGATCTCGTTGTACGGATTCCGCCGGGCGCCCGAGTAGCGGCCACGGAGCGCGACCAGCAGGCCCATGCCTTCGTCGACCATCCCTTCCATGATGCAGTGGGCCGCCACCTGGTACTCGATACCGGTCCAGACCTCGTCGCAGTACCGGACGGGGACCGCCGGCCGGCCCCCTCGGGGCCAGGTGCAGACGAGCAAGCCGGCGTCGTCGCGGTCCGCGTAGACCCGAAAGCCGTGGACGAAGTCATTGAAGCCGTGCCGGACGTTGTAACGAACGATGGAGGTCAGCGTGGTTCGGACGTGCTCCCGTGGCAGGATGTAGCCAAGATCGAGGAGGTGCGCCCACCATTGCCCAAAGAGCTGATCCGCCAGGCAACCCTCGCCGAATTGGTTCTCCAGCGGTGTCTCGGGGTCGAGGAGTTGGACGTAGTATTCGCCGTTCCACAGCAACTCGTCATAGCGCGCGCTCCCCTGGTCGAACCGGCGCCGCAGCTCGCCCGCGGAGACTTCGTCGCTGGCGATCCGGGCCAGCTCTTCCGCGGCGCGCAACGCCGCCAGCCATAAGCCTCCGATGTACATGTTCGGTCCGAAAAAGGCGATGTCGTAGGTGTTGGGCTGCTCGCCCTGGAGGACGCCGTCGTTGTCGCCGTCCCAACGGTCGATGATGTAGCCGAGCAGGCGCTTCACCTGTGGCCAGTGCTGCGCGAACCAAGCGCGATCGCCGCTCTGCCGGACCTCGCGGTAGGTCTTGAGGATGGTGCCCAGCATGCCATCGAGGGCCGGGTTGGTCGGACCTCCAATCGGCTCGTCCCAGAGCTGGCGCAGGTAGAGCGGCAGGATCGTACGGTGGGGAATGTACCCCTCCGGCGCCTGGACGTGATCGAGCTCTATCGCGCGCATCCGCCCCTCAAGTGATGGAAACAGCTTGGCGAGGGCCATTTCGTAGTTCCAGACGTGGGTACAGTTCAATGGGCAGGAGCCGCCGAAATCTCCATTCCACATCGTCGTCGAGGCGCCGAGGGAACCCTCGAATCCGTAGAAGTTGCCATCTTCCGTCCAAAAGCAGGTCGGACTTCGGAGCAGGCTCCCCTGCGCCGCCACCGCTTCGATCAGCCAGGCCGGAAGCGTGCTCTGGCGCAGCGTTTGTTCCCACGACCGCGACGTCTCCCCTAACCACGTCCGGTGATGAACGAAATGGTCCGTCACCTCCATAGCGTCGCCAAAACGGGTGGCGTAGGCATTCCCTAACCAAAAACGGCTCAACCCGTAGTCCCGCATCCGGCCAAATTGGTCGAAATTGACGTAGCGGTTGGGGAAGTACCAGCTGATCAGGAAGCCGATCGACGTCGCCTCCCCCGGTCCGAGTCGAAAGGGCACCATCAAGCCGCCGTTGAAGGTGGTCCCCTGGGGACTCGGCCCGGAGGCCATCACTGGACCATTGTTGTACGAGCGCGCCGACGTGCTGTCCTGGCCGACGAATTGCCGGGACGCGTTGAACCCCTCCATGAACCGCAGAAACTGACCGGCGGTTGTCCAGCGTTCGTAGGCTCGGGCCTGAGCGGTCAGGGCCGTCAGGACCATCTGGCCGGCCCCCGGATGATCTTCCGCCAACGAGGGATTCTCCATCACGATTGAGGTCCGGTCGGCGAACCGCCGGACGCGGTTGGTATTGCCCCCGTAGAGGGGGCAGACGTTCCCCGAGATCGGGGTGATTCCATCCCAGCCGACGGCATTCTGCAACGTCGCGGCGAGACACCCTTGCATCGTCACGCCGCCGCGGTTCAGGATCGTGAAGGTGAAGAGACCGGCTGGCAGACCGCTCGCCTCCGCGTCCAACGGCACGAACGGCGAATAGGCTTCGAGCTCGACGTCGACGGGCAGGGCCTCGTCGTCGTATCGGACCCGGGCGAAGGGGTAGGTGGCCCGGAAGTCGGTGCGCGTCACCCCAGGGAAATCACGCACCAAGTGGCGCTGGTCGGCGGGGACGTCGTCATCATTGACCAGCGGTGTCGGGTCGTCGGGCCGGTCCAACACCTCCCGCGATTGCAGCACCCTAATGACGTTGCGCGGCGGCTCGGTGGAGGTGGCGCGGATGGCGAAGAAGCTGTCTGGGACAAACCCGCGATAGTTGACCTGATTGACGATCTGCCACTGTCTGAGCCCCCCGTCGCCCCCCAACGCGATCTGCCCTGCGCCCAGGCCACCGATCGGCATCGCCACGTGACGGAGTCGTGAGCCGGCGTACGTGATCTCGGAGGCGCCGTCGCTCGATGCCTCCAGTTTCCCCTCGCGCGGGTCCTCTGTCATCGGTGATGCTCCTCCAGGTACCGGCCCGCTCCGCTTCGTGGGTGGGAGCCTGTTCGATGCCGACGTGTCGACCGCGACCCCGCATGCTCGCGGGACGCCCGCTGGTCCCCGCGAACTCGTCACAACCGCGGATCACCTTAAGGGAACCACGCGAAGTTGGCAATGAACGCACGTCATTTTTTGTAAAAATTTCTCAAAACTATTGACGACTTTTAGTCACAGTGCTAGATTGAACCTCCAGCAAACGGGGCAATCGGCCGAAGCGACGTGCGTGAGGGAGCGACGTGGTGATGGAAAAAACCTGTCCGGAATCGGAGGCGACAGCCCAACCCAGTCTCTCGCGGAGGCGGCTACTGCAGCGCACCGGCGTCATTGGCCTGAGCGTGGCTGCGGCGGCGGCCGGCACGCGGACCGCCGCCGCGGCCGGCCGGTTCGCGGTGCCAGCGGTCCGCACGACCGCGAACCAAGCGACGGCGCAGGTCGAGGGGAGTCTGTCGCTGGCGTACCTGGGGACGGCTGACCAAGTGCCGGCCTGGGAAGCGCTCTTCGCGTTGTTCAAGAAGACCTATCCGAATATCACCCTCCACGCTCAAGCGAACCCGGTCAACGACTGGGCTGGGTTCTTCGATTCGATTTCGACGCAGATCGCCGGCGGCAAGACGCCGGACATCGTTCAAGTGGCGACCGAGGGGCAGCGGCTCTTCGCGAGTCGCGGTCTGGTCGAGCCGATCAACGAGTTGATCGACCGGGACAAGGATGAGCTGGCGGATTACTTCGCCGACATCCACCCAAACCTCATCAAGTGGAACGAGCAATACAACAATTCCCCCGACGGCAAGACCTTCTACCTGCCAGGGGACTTCAATACGATGGGTGTCTGGTACAACACGGATGTTCTCAAAAAGGCGGGCGTCGCGGAGCCGACCGACGATTGGACCTGGGCCGACCTGACCGCCGCCGGCGAGAAGATCGTCGCCAGTGGCGCCTATGGCATCAATGTCACGCCCGAGTACTTCATCAGCGTCATGCCCTACTTGCTGACCAATGGGGCGAGCACGCTGAGCGAGGACTGGACGAAGGCGACCGTCAACTCCCCGGCGGCGATCGAGGCCGCGACGTTCATGCGCTCGCTCGTCGAGAAGAAGATCAGCCCGGTTCCCGGCGGCACCTTCGATCAGTTCACGGCGACGGCCCAAGGCAAGATGGCGATGTTCGGGGGTGGGCGCTGGCCGGTCTTGAACATGCGCAAGCTGAACGTCGTCGATAAGATCAAGATCGTCGCCTGGCCGCACCAAAAGGAGAAGGGCTCACCCGTCGGCTGGGGCGCCTATCCGATCATGAAAGGGACGAAGAACCGGGAAGCGGCCTGGGCGTTCGTGAAGTTCATCGCCTCGAAAGAGGCGAGCGTCTATTTCGCCCAACAGGGCGGCACGATCGTGCCGGGCCGGAAGTCGGTTGCGAACAGCGACGCCTATCTCGCCAACGCCCCCGCTGGAAGCATTAAGCTGTATGAGGCGTTGGAATACGCGACGCCGATCCCTTCGCCAGACAAGGGCAACGTCGTCCAGAAGGCGATCGAGGATGCCTTCAAGCAGATTCTCGTCGGCAACGTCACGCCAGAGGACGGGCTGAATGCCCTGAACACCACGATCCAGGGCAATCTGTAAGGGCGGGAAAGGGCACGATGCGGATGGGACCACCTCCCAACTCGGCTCATCCGCGCCCGCTCCTGATGGCGGGTGCTTCACGTCGCGCGATCCGATCGGGGTCGGCGCGGCGTGAAGCGCTCGCCGCCTACGCGTTCCTCAGTCCCGCGCTCATCCTCTTCCTGGTCTTCATCGCCGGCCCGCTGCTTGGCGCCATCGCGCTCAGTCTCTTTGAGTGGGATCTTTTCAGCCCGGCGACCTTCGTTGGCCTCCAGAACTACCGCACGTTGCTCTCGGATCCGGTCGCACGGACCGCGGTCACGAACTCGTTCGTCTTCACCTTCTGGTCGATCGTCCTCCATCTGGGGCTCGGCTTGCTGCTGGCGCTGGCGGTGAACCGGGCGATGCCGTCGGTGATCCGCTATTTTTTGCGGACGGCATTCTTCTTTCCGCTGCTCATCTCCTGGGCGTCGGGTTCACTCATCTGGCTCTATGCTCTCGATCCGAACTTCGGCTTTTTCAACTATTACCTGCACCGGCTGGGAATCACCTCGCCGAACTGGCTCCTGGCGCCCCGGTGGGCCATGCCGGCGATCATCTTCGTCGATCTGTGGCGCACGATCGGGTTCACCTTCATCATCTTGCTGGCGGGGTTGCAGGGTGTGCCTCGCCATTTGTACGAGGCGGCGATGATCGACGGCGCCGGTCCCTTCCGGCGCTTCGTCAACATTACGATCCCGATGATGTCTCCGACCCTCTTCTTCGCCACCGTCCTGACCTTTATCGGCGCGTTTCAGATCTTCGAGCCGATGTTCATCATGACCGAGGGCGGTCCCGGCAACGCCACCCGCAGCCTGGTTCTCCACATCTTTGAAACGGGGTTCCGCTCGTTTCAGATGGGCTATGCCTCCGCCATGGCCCTGATCGTCTTTCTCGTGATCATGGCGGTTACGCTGCTCCAACTGCGATTGAGTCGCTATTGGGTCCACTACGATTAGCGGGAACGGCATGCACCGGCGTCACCTCGGGCTCGCCCACCTCAGCGGCTGGTTATTGAACCTGCTGCTGATTCTGACCGGATTGTGCATGCTCGCTCCCTTCTACTGGGCGCTGGTGACGTCGGTGCTGCCGACCGCCGACGCCTTCGCGCTGCCGCCGAAATGGCTGCCCACCCACCTGACGCTGGATAATTACCGGGAGGTCTTCACCCTCATTCCGTTTGGGAAGCTGGTCCTCAATAGCCTCAAAATCTCGACGATCATCACGGTCGGCGCGGTCGGCACCAGCACGTTAGCGGCGTATGCCTTCGCCCGGCTGCGCTTTCCCGGGCGCGACGCCCTCTTCTTGCTGCTGCTGTCGGCGCTGATGGTGCCGCAGCAGGTGACCGTCATCCCGACCTTCATCCTGATCCGCTCGCTCGGTCTCCTCGACACCCACGAGGCCGTCTACCTGCCGGCCACGATCAACGTCCTCGGCATCTTTCTCCTCCGCCAGTTCTTTCTCTCGATCCCGCGCGAATTGGAGGATTCCGCGCGCCTCGATGGGGCGGGACATCTGCGCGTCCTCTGGCAGATCATCATGCCCCTCTCCGGTCCCGCTCTCTCCGCACTAGCCATCTTCGTCTTTCAAGCCGCCTGGAACGACTTCTTCTGGCCCAACCTCTTCCTCTCCTCGCCCGAGAGAATGACGCTCCCGGTTGGCCTCGTCGCGCTCAAAGGCTCCTATGGCGGTGGCTCCGCCGTCGTCCTCTTCGCCGCGCTGTCGATGGTCGCCGTCCCCATCCTGGTCCTCTTCCTCTTTACCCAGCGGGCGTTGACCGAAAGCATCGCCATGACCGGGATGAAAGGCTAGCCGCCTTGCAGCGAAAGAGCATCGTTCAGCCGCGCACCGAAGAGACCGCGTTCCTCGGGGAGCTGGCGGGCGCCATCTGGTCGAACCTGACGACCCTCCTCATCATCGACAGCCTGTTGCTCGCCGCCGCGATGCCGGTGGTGCTCCTGGCGCTGGCCGGGGTGTGGCTGCTGGCGCCCCTGGTCGCGGTCGTGACGCTCGGACCGCTCTGGGCCGCGACGATCGCGGTCGCCGATCGCCTCAACCTGGGCGACGACGCCTCGCTGCGCACCTTCGCGCGGATGGTGGGTCGCCACGGGAGAACGGGAGCCGCCGTCAGCGGGGTGCCTGGTGTGGTGGCCACGGCCTTGCTCGGGACGGGCAACCTCCTCGCCGCTCATCCCGGCGAACGCTGGCTGCTCCTCCCGCTCTTCGTCGACGGTAGCGTCGCCACGCTGGCGCTGCTCGCCGCCTTCTCCGCGTTTTCGCTGGCGACCACCGGCGGGATGACCGGCGTGCCGCTGTGGCGCGCCTCCCTCGCGGTTGCCGCCGCGAGTCCGCTGACGACCCTTGCCAGCATCGCCCTGCTCGTCCTTGCCTGGCTGGGGAGCACGGTTTTCGGACCAATTGTTCCCGTCCTCTTGGCGGCTCCCCTGGGACTGTTCCTGTCCGCGACGACCTGGCGATCGCCGGCGCTCAGGCGGAGCTGAGACGTGCGGACGGCGATGGTTCTTTGTCCCCGCCCGTCGTGGTGGTCGAGCGTTGACGCGCACCCGGCGTCGCGTTATCGCGCTGGCTGGTTCCCTCTGAGAGCGCGTGCCTCCTGCCGCCCCGGCGCTTGTGCCGTCGCGATCTGGTCCCGATGAGGTTGTAAGCAGTCGATACGAAGGATGAACATGGAACGTCGTCGCGTCACCCTGTCCGACATCGCCCAGGTCACCGGTCTCTCCTTGGGCAGCATTTCGCTCGCCCTCAACGACAAGGGGGGGGTGTCGCCGGAGACCCGACAACGCGTGGTCGAGACGGCTTGCAGCTTAGGGTACGAACGAACCGTGCCACGTTCACCGCGCACGCCGCCGACGGTCAGCGTCATCGTCGAGCATCTGCCGGTGGCCCCGATGTCCGATCCCTTCAACCGCGCGATCCTGCAAGGATTGGAGGCGACGGCGCGGCAGCACGGCTACCGGATCGCGATGGAGTTTGTCAGTCCCGAGGACAAACCGGAGTCCGGACATTGGGCGCAAGGTTCGACCGCGGGCGTGATTATCCTCGGCGGCGGTGATTTGAGCCCGGTTTGGGTGCGCGCCGCCGTCGAGACGACCCTGCCCGTGGTCATGGTCGACCACGTCGTTGTCGGCCTGGACATTCCCGCCGTCGTGCCCGACAACCTCGCCGGTGCCTACGAGGCGACGCAATACCTCCTCGGGATGGGACATCGCCGCATCGGCTTCATCCCCGGACCGTCCAAGTACTGGACGTTGAGTGAGCGCCTCGCCGGATTCATGCTGGCGATGACCCAGGCGGGGGTCCTACCCGACGAGGAGCTCATCGCGCCGCGCGGCTCGCGCTCCGGGGAAAAGGGCTACGGCGAGATGCTCCACCTGTTGGGGCTGACAGCGCCCCCGACCGCCGTTTTTGCCGTCAGCGACAAGGCCGCGGTCGGCGCTTACCGGGCCGTCCACGAGCGAGGGTTGTCTGTCCCGGCCGATATCTCGATCGTTGGCTTCGACGATATCGAGGTGGGGCAGGCATTGAACCCGCCGGTGACCACGGTCCAGGTCCCGGGAGAGGCGATGGGCCGCGTCGCCTTCGAACGCCTTCGCGGCCTGATCGATGGTGTGGAGCAACCGATGGCGCGGCGGATCAAATGGACGCTGCCGACCAACCTGGTGATCCGCCGGTCGGTAGCCCGCCGCGATGGGAAAACCTAGCGCGGGGGTGTCGGCGCGGGCGCTCGTCGCGCGGCGACGGGGTGCGGACTGGTCCCCCAGGCAACAGGACGGGGGGTTTTCGGCGCCCCGCCTCCTCGTCGTTCGGGGCGGAGAAGCGCCAAGGGTGGCGAATCTGGGTTCAGGAGGCGCGTCGATGGTCGACAACAACACGGTCGTTTCGAGCGAGGAGACGTCGCCGCGAGAGGTCGTGGAGCGACTTCTGCAGGCGGTGAACGCCCATGATCCCGAGGCGATGGCGGCGTGTTTCGCCCCCGACTTCCAGAGCGAGCAGCCCCTGCACCCCGAGCGGGCCTTCCGTGGGCCTGAGGGAGTGCGCCGGAACTGGACAGCGATGTTCGCGGCGACACCAGACCTGCGGGTGGAGACGCTCCGCTGGAGCGAGACCGGGAACACGGTTTGGGCGGAGATGCATTTCTGGGGCACCCAAGCCGATGGCTCGCCCTTCGAGCTGCGGGGCACGACCATTCAGGCGATCGAAGCGGGGCGCATCGCCTGGGCGCGCCTCTCCATGGATCCGGTGCAGCCGCCAAGCTGACGGGTGTCCCCCGGGCCGTTCGTGGCCGACGCCGCGCGCGGTCCGCGCTGACGCGAGGTGCCACGTCAAGAACCAGCTAACCGCGGACCGCGGCGACCGCCTCGTCGAAAAGGTGGCCGGGGTCTGCCTCGCCATCCCGCCGGGCCCAGATCTCGATCGCGACGTCGAGGCAGGTTAGGGCGCAGGCGACGATCGCCTGCGCCCGCGGATCGGACGCGTCGCCGGGCGCCGCGCCCAAGCGCATTTGGATGTTCGGGACGAGGAGCTCCTGCCACCGCAGCTGCTTCTCCAGATGGCCGGCGCGCAGCGAGGGAGTGCCGTAGAGCATCTTCGAGAGCTTGAGGTTCCTCTCGGGTGAGTACTCCGGGTCGTCGGTGAGCGAGGCGAAGGCGGCACGCAGTGCCTCCCATGGGGGCTCACTCGCTGGACGAGCTTCCAGGGCGGTCTGCACGACCCGCCCCGCCTCGACGAGGGTGCCAAGGACGATGTCCTCTTTCGTGCTGAAGTAGCGGAACAGGGAGCGGCGCGAGATGCCGGCCGCGTGCGCGATCTGCTCCATCGTAGTGGCGTCGAAGCCCTGGGCGAGGAAGAGGCGCGTGGCCGCGCCGCCGATCTCAGCCTGCACGGCTCGACGGGTGCGCGCTCGCAACCCTGAGGTGTCAGTGACGGAAGAACCCATGCGTTCAGCATACCATTCCGGCTAAAGTAACACCATAAGACAGTATTGACATTGAGTGTCAATCATGGTGTACTGGGGCGTAGCGGGTGCGGATCGTTCCTCGCGGCGCTCTCCCCGCCCGGCAACGCGCCGGCTCTTTCGTTCGCACTCGGTATCGTAGGAGCAGCCATGACCGCCGTCGACTACCACGGGCAAACCACCCTTATTACCGGCGCCAGTTCCGGCATCGGCGTCGAGTTCGCGCGTGAACTCGCCAAGCGGGGCTCGGACGTCGTGCTCGTCGCCCGACGCCTGGACCGTCTCGAGAAGCTAGCCGCCGAGCTCACCACGACCTACGGCATTCGGGCCACGGCGATCCCGCTCGACCTGAGTCTCCCCGCCGCCGGTCAGACGCTCGCGGAGGAGGTGGCCCGGCGCGGCCTTCCCGTGACGAGCCTCGTCAACAACGCGGGGTTCGGCACCTTCGGTCCGTTCCACACCGAGGATCCGAAGCGCCTCCGGGAGGAGATCACCGTCGACGTGGCCAGCGTCGTTGACGTCAGCCGGGCGTTCATCGAGCGGCTGCGCGCCTCCGGCACTGGGGTGCTGATCAACGTCGCGAGCATGGCGGCGTACCAGCCCATCCCGAACATGGCCGTCTACGCGGCGGCGAAGGCCTTCGTGCTGAGTTTCACCGAGGCCCTCTGGCAAGAATCCCTCGGCACCGGGCTGCGTGTGATCGCCCTCTCTCCCGGCGCGACCCGCACCGAGTTCAACGACATCCTGGGCACGGAGGAGCCGACCAGTCGCGCCGCGTTTGAGACGCCGCGGCAAGTGGTGGAAACGGCACTGCGGGCGCTCGACCGCCGTACGCCGCCGCCCAGCGTCATTTCGGGCCGGCTGAATCGCCTGATAGCGAAGGCGGTCCGGCTGCTGAGCCGGCGGCGCGCGGTGCTGGTCGCGGCCTCCGTGACGAGACCGACCGGCGAGCCGCGTCGATCGGCGTTCCGCCCCATCTCCCAACATCCGTAGACGCGCCGCCCATCGCTGGACGGAGCCAATTAGTCAGCCCAGTGGCCGCTCCTCGAAGCCAGGGGCGATGCCGGCGGCGAGCACGAGGACCGAGGTGACCGGCGGCGACTACCCCCGATGGCCGGAGATGCCGGCGACACGTGAACACGATGGAGGAAGACGATGGACCCGCGGTTCAACTTGTTTATCGAGAAACTGCGCGATGCTCGAATCGACCGCCGGGCGTTCGTGGTCCGAGCCGCTGCCCATGGCGCCTCGGCGATGGCCATCGGGGCCGGCTTGGCACGGGCCGGGGTGGTTGCTGCGCAGGATGGCAGTCCCGAGGCCAGCCCGGTGGTCGCCACCGGAAATCGTCGTGATGATGGTCGGCCCGCGTCCCGCGCGCTGGTCCTGGGTGGCGGGGGAGCGCTCGGCATCGCCTGGGAAGTCGGCCTCCTGGCCGGATTCGCCGAAGGTGGGGTCGTTTTCACCGATGCCGACCTGATCGTCGGAACCTCAGCCGGGTCAGTCGTTGGCGCGCACCTTGCCCTCGGGATGGACCCGGCCGACGCGCTGAACTCCGTCGCCGCCTTCGGCGCCACTCTCGACGCTGAGCAGGTGAAGGTCGCTTCGCAGGCACTGCTCGACGCGATGGCGAACGCGGCGGCGAGCGCGTCGCCCGAGCAGGGTCTCCACGACCTGGGGCGACTGGCGGTCGAGGCGACGACCATCGATGAAGAACATTTCCTCGGCCTCCTCGCCCAGTTGGACGGCAAAGCCTGGCCGCGCCGCTTCGCCTGCACGGCCATCGACGTGGAGACCGGGACGCGGCAGGTGTGGGACGCTGGGAGCGGCGTGCCGTTGCAGCGGGCGGTCGCCTCGAGCTGCTCCGTGCCGTTCATTCTTCCGCCCGTGACGATCGACAACCGGCGCTATATGGATGGCGGCTTGCGGTCCCCCTCAACGCCGACCTCGCCGCCGGCCAGGAGCGGGTCGTGGTCATCTCGTGCTTCCCCCTGAGCCTCCCGGATGGCGTGAGCGACCCGACGGTCTCGGCCCGGGTAGCGGCCCAGGGGGCCGAGCTGAACACGGTGCGCGATCGCGGAGATGCCCTGGAGGTGATCGAGCCGGGCGAGGAGTTCCTCGCCATCAGCGGCGGAGGCGCCAACCTGAGGGATGCCGGGCGGGTCGGGGACGCTCACCAGGCGGGTGTCCGCCAGGCCCGGGTCGATCTCGACCGGATCCGCGCCGTCTGGAACGATTAGCGACCTCGGCAGGCTACCGCGTGCACCCTGGGTGGCTGCCTGCTCGACCCGTCGTAGGACGCCGTCCCGGCTCGCCCCGCTCGGCAACCGGCACGTGTTGATTTGGCGCCCCCGCAAGCCGGAGCCCGGCATCGAGAAGTTCTTGAGCCGCGGCGTACCGGTCAGCGATTCGTATGATCTCGCGGCGCATCGCTCCGATGCCTTCGACGGGCGCGGTGTGCTTAAACGCTCACCGGCGGTTCGCGGCCACGATCGATGGGCAGCCCGCCTGTCACCTCGCCTGAGCCGGACGCAATGCCACGGATTCTGCTTCGCGCCTCGACCGGGGACGCGGCGGTCCTGGACGTCGGCGAGCCGCTCGGGAACCCGCGTTTCTGTCGCGGCGACCCGGCTGATGACTACCGCCTCGTCAGCCCGTCGCTGGCGGATCGAGAGTTCTCTGTGCCGCCCGTCGGCCCGGTAAGGGGCGATCACCGGGTTTGGGCGCGGGGGGCGTACCGACCGAAAGGGACGCGTCGGCATGCACCAGACCCGGACCGGCGTTGGCCGCCCCGGCGGGCGCGGGCGCCGACGATTCGGCGTCTCCAGCGCCCAATGATGTTAAACGGGAAGGATGCGGCTGGACCCCGTCCGTCTCACCTCACGGTGACGGCGGGGTCTTGTGGGGGCGTCGCGGACCAGTCGGTGACGGTCCGCGCGAACAGCTCCGGATCTTGGCTGTGCATCGAGTGGGGCATGTGCGGGAAGGAGTGATAGTCGAAGCGTTGACCGGCACTGGTGACGAGCTCGCGGGCGTGGCGCACTTGGAGGTCGGAGATCGCGCCCATGACGGTACCCGTCGCATCGTCGACCATCCGAAAATGGTGGGTGAACAGCACCGGCACCCGAACACTGGCGAGCATGCGGGCGTGGTCGCAGCCCGCGGTGGCCGTCCCGCTGGAAAACGCGCGTCCCCATTCCGGGTCGTACTCTAGGAGATTCTGTGGTGGCCCGCTGGGATTTTGCGGCGGCCCGGCACCTGCCCCATCTCGCTTCGTGCTCATTGCGGCGAGCGCGGCCGGCAGCCATGCCGGAAGCTCAGTGGCCGCGGCTGCCTGCATCCCTGCCCAGTTGCCGATCGTCCACTGATCACCGAGCCATTTGCTCCACAGGGCGAACAGAGGGCCGAGCCCTTGGCGGATCGATTGACCCCAGGCGGGGTTGACCTCCGACGCGAAGAGCGGAGCATCCTCCCAGATGGCGCCGCGAACCTGACCGGGCTTCGCGTACGCGGACAGCCAGGCCGAGAGAACGCCGCCCGACGAAAGCCCACTGACGATCGTCGGACGTCTGACGACGAGATCGATGAACCGGACGAGGTCGTTTCCCATGTTGTCGAGCGTGTAGCGGCCGGGTGTCCACGTGGATCGACCCTGGCCGCGCAAGTCGACGGCGTAGGCTTGGAAGTGCTCCGCCAGATACGGCAAGGCGTCCTCGTAGCCCCACCACGACTCGGCCTGGCCGGGGATCAGCAGCAGCGCGGGACGGTTGGCGGCCCCGACGACGCAGTAGTTCATCCGGACTTCACCGAGGTCGACTCGCGCCTCTTCGAAGGCATGGGCAACGAAGATGTCGGCCCGACTCTCGGCCTCAAAATGGTTCACCGAATGCCGAGCCGTTTCCTGAGAAATGTCCCCAAGGGGGCGTGAAGCTTCCAGCGCGGTCGTCGATGCATCGTCTTGATAGGTGGTCATGATTCGCGTCTCCCTTGGAGCGCACGCGTGAACGGTATGCGCGGTCTCAAGTGTGGCTCCTCCCAAGGATATCGGTCGAATCCTTTAGCTCACAGGCTCCGTTCGTGGATGTCCTGATGGTGTCTGCGACCGCTTGGTCGTGCTCCAAAACGCGCAAGCATGCCGCCCAAGCCGCCGCCGCGGGCGTTCCCCCGGTGAGCTCCTGCGAGGTGTGCCAAAGCCGGGCGGCGACCGTCGTGTCGTTGGCCCGGTCCGAAACCCTAACCTCCGCGGGCGTGCCCCTCAGCTCGCGAAAGCCGTTGGGTGCGAAGGAGTGGCCGCTTTTGGCGGCGGCGGAGATGGTGGCAAACAGGGACGTCAGCGCACCCTGGGATGGGGGTTGCCCCAGCAGTAGAGATGAGCTCGCGGGTCAGCGCGAACGGCCCGGGGTAATTGGTCCCGAACTGCATTTCAAACCCGTCGACCGTCTCGCTGCGCTGGTGTTGAAGCGACGGGCGATATCGCTCCGCCGTCCACATCACTCTCGCGATCCTCGCGATTGGCCCTACCGCGCTCGCCTCCGTCAAACCCTCACGCCTGGCGGATCCCGAAGATCTGCCAAAAAACGCGACGCTCACCCTCTTGACAATCGACATCAGAACATATATTCTACTCCTTAAGCGGCACCCGTGAGTGATGGGCATGCCTGGGCAGTGCCTGAATCCCTCCGGGGTGGTCCCCCGTTATCAGCACCCCCGGAACTCACCCGGGTCACCCCGAGTCCCTCCCCGTCGTCGCGTAGCGGACCCTCACCCCCGCCGTGACCGCGTATCGCGTCCCCCATCGCCAGCCGGTATCCTCCGCTCGTCGTCCTCCTTCCGTCTTTCCCTCTCTCCCTCTCCCCTCTGGCGTCGTGTGGTTTGAGCGCGTGGGGCCGTCCGCACCGTGCCGGCGGCCTGAGCGCGCGGGGCCGTCCGCACCGTGCCGGCGGCCTGACCGCGAGGGTATCGTCTCCCCATTCGTCAATCGTCATGAGAGGAAAGCTGAGAAGTGCGCCCCGCCCACCAGCCGTTCAGGCCTCCACTCGTCTGAGTCGTGAGTCCTGAGTCCTCAGTCCTTAGTCTCCCCTGGCCGCTCGACCTCGGCCTCGCGGTCCCCGGCCAGCCGGTTCCAGAGCTCGTAGTCCGTATCGCGCTTGGCGATTACCCGGCTGCCCTGCTCCGCGCTCTGGCCACCGAGCGCCTTGAACGGTCCCCGCCGCAGGTCGTCGAGATCGAGGTAGGTGCCGCCCTGCTCCAGGGATGTCCCCGTTTCGAGCACCGCCAGCCGCGACAACTCGGCGTTGTCGAGGTCCGGCAGCCGCTCTCGAAGCCGCTTGTCGTCAGCCGCGGACAAGCTCTCATCCGCGTGTCCGCCTGGCTCCGCCGTCGAAGTGTCCGGCGCCAACTGCTCCGCGAAGCTCTCATCGACTGGTGCCGGTCCCGTCGGATTCGTCAACGCCTCCCGTCGCACGTCGTGCGTCTCCGCGTGCCGCCCCGCTGGTCCACCCCGGTCGGCGTATGGTTGCCGCGCGTCCCCAGCACTGTGATCGTCGGACATCCCGCTCCTCCTCACAAAGGCATCCAAATCCATGATGTCGATCGCCACCTGGCTGCAAGACGAGTGCCAGCGGATCGCCAAGCGCTCCCCGCCCTCGATCGCCGCCTACACCGCCGCCGTCAGACCCTTAGCTATCCGCCGCCCGCCCTGGAGGCTCACCACGAACCGCTCGATCCGCTCCAGCGCCTCCTCGATCTGATCGAGGCCCGTCGCGTAGGCGCACCGCACGTGCCCCGCTCCAACCGCGCCGAATGCGTCACCCGGCACAACTGCCACACGTCCCTCATGTAGCAGCCCCTCCGCGAACTCCTGCGCCGATAGACCCGTCGGTGCGACCGAGGGAAACGCGTAAAACGCGCCCGCCGGCAGATGGCACGGCAGTCCGATCCGATTCAACCCGCCGACGATCAAGCGGCGCCGCGCGTCGTAGTCGTCGACCATCGCCTGCACCTCGCGCTCCGGCACCCGCAGCGCCACGATCGCCGCCTCCTGCGCCGACCGTCCCGCGCAGAGCGCCGTGTACTGGTGAATCTTCGTCATTCCCCCGATCAGCTCGGCCGGTCCCGCCGCGTAGCCCACCCGCCAGCCGGTCATCCCATACGTCTTGCTAAACCCGTTCAGCAGCAGCGTCCGCTCCGCCATCCCCGGCAGCGACGCGAAGGCGACGTGCGGCCGGTCGTAACTGAGCCGGTCGTAGATCTCGTCGCTGATCACGGTTAGATCGTGCCGCCGCACGACCTCAGCCAGTTCCAACAACTCCGCCCGTGTCGGTGCCGCGCCCGTCGGATTGTTTGGATAGTTCAGCAGCAGAACCCGCGTCCGCGCCGTCACCAGTCGCGTCACCGCCTTCGCCTTCGGCACGAACGCGTCCTCCGCCAGCGTTGGCAGCGCCACCGGCACCCCGCCCGAGAGGACGACGCATGGCGGGTAGGCGACGTAGCTCGGTTCAGGCACCAGCACCTCATCGCCCGGATCGAGCAGCGCTCGCAACGCCAGATCGAGCGCCTCGCTCACCCCGACCGTGATCAGCAGCTCCTTGGCCGGGTCGTATTCCAGTCCATAGCGCCGTCGCAGGTGCCCCGCCACCGCCTGTCGCAACTCCAGTAAGCCTGAGTTCGCGGTGTACGTTGTCCGGCCCCGCTCCAGCCCATAGATCGCCGCTTCGCGCACCCGCCAGGCCGTTCCGAAATCCGGCTCGCCGACCCCCAGCGAGATCACGTCGTCCATCTCGGCGACCCCGTCGAAGAAGAGGCGAATCCCCGACGGCGCCAACCCCTCGACCGTCCGCGCCAGCTTCATGGTGTCACCGCCAGGCGGTCGTCGTCGCTCTCCTCCTCGACCATGATCTCCCCGTCTTCTTTGTAGGCCCGCAACAGAAAGTGGGTGTTGGTCGCCGTCACGTGATCGACGGAGGCCAGCTTCTCCGCCACGAACGCCGCAACCTCGCGGATCGTCGACCCCTCGACGACCACTCGCAAATCGTGCCCGCCGGAAACCAGGTGGACGCTCCGCACCTCGGGATGCCGGTAAATCCGAGCCGCCACCTGGTCAAACCCAACGTCGCGCTGCGGCGAGACACTGACGTCGATGAAGGCCACGACCCGGTCATCCAGGACGCGATCCCAGGCGATTGTCGTTCGATAGCCGCGAATCACGCCCGACCGCTCGCAGCGCGCGATCGTCGCCGCCACCTCCTCCTCTGGAACGCCAACCATCGCGGCGACCTGCCCTGCGCTCCGCCGCGCGTCACCCTCCAACACCCGGAGGATCTTTCGCGTCGTCTCACTCGTCCCGTCGCTCACCGTCCTCCTCCTCGTCACCCCACTGACCATCACCGCGATACGTCGCCGCGACTCCGCCCCGATCCCTATCATGGTCGCCCCTGGCGCCGCCACGCGCCAGTCCGCGTCCTGGTCCATCGCCCTGCCGATCGTCCCGCACAGCCCTGGTCCAAGCGACCCCGCGCGGTCAAGCCCAGGTCACCTCACGCCGCGCTCGTTCATCGCATACACTCCGCCCCATCATCATCGACCGGAAGCGCCATTCGTCCCACCCTGAGGTGAGCCGAACGACGAGAGCTTCCGCCCGAGACCGTCCCGGTAAGCGGCGGTGCTCCCAACGGTCGTCCGCAGCGACCAGGAGGGCACATGACCCGCAACGCCATGACTGTCGCCCCCGCCACGCCCACTGGAACCCAGCAACCTTCCACCCCGGCCAGCGACATCCGCATCCTGGCGGTTCTCTGCCTGGCCATGTTCCTTGCCGTCATCAACTTCGCCGCGCTCGCTCCATTCCTCCCGCGGGTAGCCGGCGATCTCCACACGACAATCCCCCTTCTCGGCCAGGTCACGACCGCGGTCACCCTGCTCAGCGCCCTGCGCGGTCTCGCGATCGGACCGCTGGCGGACCGCTACGGTCCGCGCCGGCTTGTCATCGGCGGCATCGTCGCCGTCGCCATCAATCTCGCCGGAACGGGTATCGCCCCATCCTACGGCGTCCTCCTCACCTTGGCCGTCGTCGGCGGTCTTGGTGACGCGGTCCTCTTCGGGCTCCCTCTCGCCCTCGCCAGTTCCCATTTCAGCGGCGAATCCCAGCGACGCGCCATCGCCTGGACATCGGCCGCCCTTCCCTTGGGCACGGTCGCGGGCGTACCCCTCCTGACCGCGATCGGTGGTCTCGTCGGTTTGAGACCTATCTTCGTCGCCACGGGAGTCGCCACGCTCGGCGCGGCCTGGCTCGCCACCTGCTGGCTCCCGGCCGACTCCCCGCGGGCTACGAGATCCCACGTCCCAGCGCTGCTCGCCGCCTATCGTCCGGTCCTCGCCGACCGCTCGCTCACGGCCCTCTACGCCGTCAGCGGTCTCCGCGCCGTCTGCTGGATCGGACTTCTCACCTACCTCGGCGCATTCCTTACCCGGGAGCGAGGTCTCGGTTCCACTGGTGTCGCGGTCGCTTACCTCGCCGCCGGCGGTGGTGTCCTCATCGGGACGCTTGCCGCGGCCACACGCTTGCGCCGCATCCCCCCGCGCCCTCTCGTGGCGATCACGACCGCCGCCCAAGGTCTGCTCCTGACCGCCCTCTTCGTCCTGCCGCTCGGCGTTCCCACCACCCTCATCCTCCTCACACCGGCCGCTTTAACCGGTGCCGTCGCCTTCGTCGGTGTCGCGACCTTGCTCGCCGCCGAGACCACAGCCGGCGCTGGAACCACCATGGTGCTCAACGGGTCGATCTTCAACCTCGGCTCTGCCCTCGGCGCCGCCCTCGGCGGACTGCTCCTCGCCATCGGGGGCTTCACCGCGCTCGGTCTCGGCCTGCCGCTCTTTGCCCTCGCGGCCTCCCTTGTCGCCTGGATGTCCCATCAAACGCCGACGCCATCCCGCCCGAACGCCGCGCCTCCCCGCTGAGTGCCGCCTCATCAAAGCGGGGCCAATGGTTCCCTACGCCGCCGTACAGAAACGCCCCCTCTCTCCCTCGCGTCGGCCCGCTTCCGTCTTCACCGCCTCACCAGCAGGTCATCGAGTCGAGGAAGAGACGCCGCAATTCCTCCTCGCTGGCCGGCCGCGGCGCGAGCTTCGTCACCCGATGCTGGGGTAGTGTCCCCGCCACCAGCGCGTCGACGTCGGCGGGCCCGAACCCGACCGCCCGAAGCCCGTTCGGCATCCCCGTCCGCCGCATCACCCCGACGACAGCGTCCGCCAGTGCCTCCCCGGCGTCCTCCTCGCCCGCACCTCGGATGTCCGCTCCCATCAATCGCGCGGCTTCGAGGTGACGCGCGGGATCGGACGGCGCGGTGAACCGAAAAACCGCCGGCGCGTGGAGAATCACCGACATGCCATGCGGAATGATGGGGTGGTCGCTCGGATAGCCTTCGGGGACAAACTCGCGGACCATTCCCGAAACGGGATACGACATCCCGTGTGGCAAGTGGACACCAGCGTTGCCGAAACCAATCCCGGCGAACGCGGCTGCCAGCATCATCTGCCCCCGCGCCTCGTCGTCCGCTGGATCTTCGACGGCGCGAACGAGATTGGCGGCGAGCAACTCGATGGCGCGCGCCGCCCAGATGTCGCTGATCGGGTTTGCGCCCTGGTAGGCGGGCCGGAGGCTCGCCTCCTCCGGCGCGGGTCGCCGGTGGTACGGCAGCGCCGTGTACGACTCCAGCGCGTGACTGAGCACGTCGAGCCCGGAGCAGGCGGCAACCATCGGTGGCATCGTCCGTGTGTTGTCGGGGTCGATGATGCCGAGGATGGGTCGTAGGGCGCGATGCGCGATACCCGTCTTCGCGTGCATCGCGACCAGGTCGAAGATGGCGACGCCTGTCGTCTCACTCCCGGTGCCGGCGGTGGTGGGCACGGCGATCAGCGGCTTCAGCGGACCGGGAACGGGTCTCCCTTCACCGATCGGACGATTGACGTAGGCGAGCAAATCAGCGGGATAGGTCGCGTAGAGGTTCGCCGCCTTAGCGGTGTCGATTACCGAACCGCCGCCAACCGCCACGTAGCCATCAAACGCCCCCTCGGTCGCGACCCCGATCGCCTCCTGGAACGAAGCGTCCGTCGGCTCGACCCGCACATCCGCGAAGAGCGTCTCATCGATCCCCTCGTGCCGTAGCGCCTCCCGAGCGATCGCCACCGTTTCACCGTCGGCCAGTCGCGGATCGGTCACCACCAGCACGCGCCTTGCCCCAAGCCGTGCCATGTCGTCCCCGATCTCGCGCGTGACGCCCGGTCCGAACTTGATGCCCGAGGTGTCCATCGTGAAGGCGGTTTCGAACGCCATGCCCATTCACTCCTCACTCGACGTTCTCCTGAGCCTCCTGCAGAGAGCCAGGCCCGGGGCGCGGATGAGCTGTATCCTCCGCTCCCGCCCGTCTGTCAAGACCGTCACCCTTCCCGGCGTCCCAATCTCCTCCAATCCGCATGCCAGCCGCGACTGCGATAATTGTCTCCGCATCGTCTCTCGACCAGTATTCTGACTTAAGGAGCTGCACCCGATGCCGTCCGCCGACGCGATCTTCCCTGCCGACTTCATCTGGGGCGCCGCGACCGCGGCCTATCAAATTGAGGGAGCGCCCGATGCGGACGGGCGCGGTCCGTCGATCTGGGACACCTTCTCCCATACCCCTGGCAAGATCCTCGGCGGCGACACCGGCGACATCGCCTGCGACCACTACCACCGCTATCCCGAGGATGTCGCGATCATGCGTGATCTGGGTCTCGGCGCTTATCGCTTCTCCGTCTCCTGGCCTCGCATCTTCCCGAGCGGCGCCGGACGGCCAAACTCGGCAGGCATTGATTTCTACAAGCGTCTCGTTGACACCCTCCGCGCGGCCGGCATCGAGCCGTTCCTCACGCTCTACCACTGGGATTTACCGCAGGCGCTGCAGGACGCTGGTGGCTGGGCGAACCGGGATACTGTCGGCCGCTTCGGTGAGTACGCGCAAGCGCTCGGGATGGCGCTCGGTGGCGAGGTGCATCACTGGATCACCCTCAACGAACCGTGGGTGGCAAGCTTCCTCGGTCATCTGATGGGCGTCCATGCCCCTGGCGGGCGTGACCTCCAAACGGCGCTCCGCACGGCCCACCACCAGCTTCTGGCCCACGCCGAGGCAACGACCGCCCTCCGCACCGAGCTCTCCGCTTCGGACCAGATTGGCGTGACGCTCAACCTTTCCCCGGTCAAGCCTGATGGCGACTCCAACGCCGACGCCGAGGCCACCGATCGCTACGATGGCTATCACAATCGCTGGTTCCTCGATCCGCTCTTCCGAGGCAGCTATCCCGACGACCTCTGGCACTGGTACGGCGAGGCCGTGCCAGAGATGGGGGCCGGCGATCTGTCACGGATTAGCGTGCCAATCGACTTCCTCGGCGTCAATTACTACTTCCGCGCGGTCGTCCGCCACGACGCCGGTGCCACGCCCGTCCAGGCGTCGCTCATCGTGCCGCCTGGTCGACCGACCACGGCCATGGGCTGGGAGGTCTACCCTGAAGGTCTCTTCGATGTCCTAACGCGCGTCCAGCGCGACTATGCGCCGCCGGCGATCTACGTGACGGAAAATGGGGCCGCCTTCGACGATCGCCTGGTTGATGGCGCGGTCGACGATCCCGAACGGGAGGCCTACTTGCACGACCACCTGCTGGAGGCGTACCGCGCGATCGAGGCGGGCGTTCCGCTTCGCGGCTACTTCGCCTGGTCCCTGCTGGACAACTTCGAATGGTCCTTCGGTTACGCACGCCGTTTCGGGTTGACGCACGTCGACTACGCGACGCAGGTCCGCACGATCAAACGCAGCGGTCGATGGTATGCCTCGGTTACGCGTGAGCACGGCGTCCGCGGGTAACGCGGTGGAGACCGAATTAACGTGAAACGAGCCGGGGCACGTCCCCGGCTCGTTCCCAACTCACTTTGCACCGTTGGACGGAGTGCCAAACGCTCAGACAGTCCCGCGCGGGGAAGGACCGCTAAACGTCGTCTTCCGCCACCGTTACCCGCACCGCACGACGGCGGGTCGGATCCCGGGGATCGGGCTCCTCATCAAAGTTAATCCGCTGCCCCTCACGGAGCATGTCGAACGCATTGTCCTCGACTGCCGATCGATGGAAAAACAGGTCATTCCGACCCGAGGTTCCATCTGGGGTAACGAATCCGAACCCCTTATCATCGCGAATCGTCTTAATCGTTCCGGTGGCCACGAACCTTGTCCTTTCTGCGCCTTGCCGCGCCCTGTGCTAGACCAGTGTAGCACTGACCGTCACTCTGTCTCCGGCGAGGGCCATTACCGCCTCAGCACGGCCGATTGACCACGTGTCAGGCGGCAGGCTGGGACCACCATTTTTTACATAAGACGTGCCGTGAAATGCGAGCCGACGACCTCGGCGGAGCCAGGCGAGTCGCCGCTCCGCTGACGCCCGCCCACGCTCAGCGTCTCGTTTATGGTACGCTAGACGCACACACGCACCGGGCACAACCTGGTGCGTCACCGCGTGAGCGGTGGATGGACCAGTGTCTTTGGATACCATTGTCCTTGGCCCTCGGACCACATTATTGGAGCCATTTGCTTCATCGTCGGAGGATGTGAAGCGCCGGCAACGCCTGGCGCTGGGGCGGTGCTTGATCATCCGGGCAAGGGATTAGCCATCATCATGGGTGCGGTGTATCGTGCAGAGTGAGTGGAGTCACGGGCTGCATCCTTTCTTATCGAGGCTCAACCACTCGCTACGGGAACCGGAGGCGTGATGGACGATAGCGTCGACGTGCTCGCGTCGCGGACTCCCGAGGGGATCGGGTTTTCGTTCAAGGTGCGTGCGACCGGTCGGCTCTACCGGCTGGAACCGGCCCGTGATCCAAGGGAGCCCCGGTACTGGTGCTTCCGGATCTATCGGTGCTTGCCAGGTGGGCGTGGCGACCCGGCTGAACGGCCCTGGCTCGGCGGATCGAGCATGACCCGCAGTGAGTTGGCCGAGGCCACAGCGGCGATCCGCGCCGATCTTGGCGGCTGGCTGGCGCAAGAGTCGCTCGGTGAGCTTCGTCAATGGGTTCTCGCCGAACCGCCTCCCGTATTGGATGGAGACGGCTCGCTAAAACCGCGCGTGGCGCCCAGGTCCCGCGGCGAGTCGACGTCGGTTGCCGCCGCGGCCAGGACCGAAGCGATGATGGCCGATGAAGTGGTCGCGGAACGCGTTCCAGGGGCGTCGGTCTAAGCGCGCGACGTCGGGGTGGTGACCAAGGTTGCCGCCGTTGTTATTGTTCCGCCAGCGTGCGGAAGAGCGTCATTTAGTGTCTCTTCAGGAGGTCACCGTTGCCGAAGAAACCGGCCTATCGTAAGCCACCCCGTCCCGTCCGCCCACCCGCGACCCCGACCGAGGAGCGTCCCCGACGCCAAGATCCGGACGCGCTCGCGGTGGAGGGCCGCGTCGTTGACGCCCTGCCGAACGCGATGTTTACCGTCGAGCTCGACAACGGTCACAACGTCCTCGGTCACCTTGGCGGCAAGATGCGGAAGAACTATATCCGCGTGCTCCCCGGCGATCGGGTCATCGTCGAACTCTCCCCCTACGATCTCACGCGCGGACGTATCACGTTCCGTCACCGGTAGCGGCTGGGTCGAATCTCGCCGCCGGGTTGCTGGGTTGAGGTCGTCGAGGTGGAGAGCGAGGCGTCATTCTCGATGATGTGGACATGACCATTGACGATCGCTCGCTCGTGGTCGAGCGGGCAAGCGAGGACGCGTCGCCGGTCGCGTCACCTGGCGGTGTCAGGTTGGCGGAGACTTCCCCGGCGTTGACGACCCGGATCGAGCTACCGACCCGGACCATCTTCAAGGTCGTGTTAACGCTTGGGCTCCTCTGGCTCCTCGTTAAGCTGTGGCCGCTTCTCCTTCTGTTGTTCGTAGGGCTGCTGCTGGCCGCCGCGCTGGATCCCTTGGTGACCCGGCTCGAACGGCGGGGGTGGCCGCGGTCGCTCTCCGTCGCGCTGATCGTCGCCGTGCTCGCCGTTGTGGCGGCGCTCGCGTTGTCGATTCTTGTGCCGCCGGTGATCGACGAGGCGACCCAGTTCGCACAGAACCTACCGGCGTACGTGGACAAGGCGCAAGGGGTTCTTAACCGGAATCCGGCCCTCTTTGGCCGGCTACGCGACGTCGCAAATCAGGGTGCGGCTGATCCCAGCACGTTCTTCTCCGGCGTCCTGCGGGTGGGGGCCGGTGTTGTCCAGGGGATCACGAATGCCCTGCTTCTGCTGGTGCTCACGGTGTACTTGTTGGTTGCCGGGGAGCGCGTCCTGGACTGGGTGCTGCGGTACGCGCCAGCGCAGCAGCGATTCAAGGTTCGACAGGCGTTACCCGAGATCAGTCACGTCGTCAGCGGGTACGTGATCGGTCAGGTCATCACGTCGGTCTTGTTCGGTCTCTTCAGCTTTGGCGTCGTCTCGATCGCCGGGGTGCCGCAACCGCTGCTGCTTGCTCTGCTGGCGGCCATCGCCGACGCGATCCCAATCGCGGGTATCCTGATCGCGACGGTGCCGGCGGCGCTGCTGGCTCTGACGGTCTCGCTGCCGACGGCGGTGATTGTGGTCGTGGCCTACGTCGCCTATCAGCAGGTCGAGAACTACCTGATCGTACCCCGGGTCTACCGAGACACCCTCCGCATCTCGTCGTTTGCGGTCCTGATCGCGGTCCTGATCGGTGGGGAGCTTCTGGGTATCATCGGGGTGCTGGTCGCCCTCCCAATCGCCGCGGCGGTGCCAGTGATCGAGCGCATCTGGCGAGGGGAACCGACCTCCGGAGCTTAAATGACGGGGGATCGGGAATCCTACTGGATACCGGACTCGTCCCCAACGGCTCCGACTGGCCCCCATTCGCTACACTCATGACGTTGCGACGCCGACCGCCTGCTGGCACCGCGCGGTGCAACGATCATTTGATGAAGGGAATCCACGCATGTCAACGACAACGGAGCGGCCGACTGGTCCCGGCCAACTGACCGAAGAACAGGTCATTCGCGCGATCAGCGCCGTGCGGGAACCAGAGGTTGGGCGCGGCTTGGTCGAGCTCAAGATGATCACGCGGGTCGAGATCAGCGGGACGGACATCGCGCTCACCGTCGAATTGCTGAGCCCGTTGACTCCATATAAGGATCGGATCGAGGAGGAGCTGCGAGCGGCGCTGGCCACGATCCCTGAGCTTGGTCAGGTGACGATCGCCTGGACGACGAAGGTCAGGGCCAGCGGCGGTGGTAAGGCGGACGCCGAACCGATCAAGGGGGTCAAGAACACGATTGCCGTCGCCTCCGGCAAAGGGGGCGTCGGCAAGTCGACGGTGGCCGCCAATCTGGCGGTGACTCTGGCGCGCGCGGGGGCGGCGGTGGGTCTGCTTGACGCCGACGTCTACGGACCGAGCATGCCGCTGATGATGGGGCAGACCAGCAAGCCGGTCGTGCGGGACGGCAAGATCGTGCCGTTGGAGGCCCATGGGGTCAAGGTGATGAGCATCGGGTTCCTGCTGGACCCCGAGAAGGCGCTGATCTGGCGCGGTCCGCTCGTCGCGCAGTTGATCACGCAGTTTTTGAATGACGTCCTGTGGGGCGAGCTTGATTACTTGGTGATCGACCTGCCGCCAGGAACCGGGGACGTCCAGCTGACCCTGGTCCAGAAGATCCCGATCTCGGGCGCCGTGATCGTGACCACGCCGCAGGACGTGGCGCTGGCGGACGCGGTCAAGGGGCTCAAGATGTTCCAGGAAGTGAAGACGAGCATCCTGGGTATCGTCGAGAACATGAGCGGTTTCGTCTGCCCATGCTGCGGGACACGGACGGACATCTTCGCCGCGGGAGGCGGGAAGCGCACCGCCGAGCAGTATGACGTTGCCTTTCTCGGCGATATCCCGATCGAGCCTGAGGTGCGAGAGGGAGGCGACAGCGGTCAGCCGGTTGTCGTCGGTCATCCCGACTCACTGACGGCGACGGCGTTTGTCCACCTCGCCGAGCGGGTCGCGGCCCGCTTGGCCGTCGACGCCGCAGCGAAGCCACGGAAGGCGATGATCCGGCTGATGCCGGCGAGGGCGTGACGAGGACGGAGGAGTCAGAAGTCAGAAGTCAGAAGTCAGAGGGCAGAGATGAGCGGAGGGCGCAGCTCTCAGTTGTCGTCTCAGAGCGAATCGCCGAAGGGGAGACGATACCCTCGCGGTCAGGCCGCCGGCGGGAGTGCGGACGGCCCCGCGCGCTCAAACCACACGACGCCGGACGGCCCTCACCCCCAACCCCCCTCCCAATTCTGGGAGAGGGGTTGGGGGTGAGGGCCGTCGGTGGGGGGGACGCGATACGCGGTCACGGCAGGGATGGGGCTGCTACGCGACGACGGGGAGGGACTCGGGGTGACCCGGGTGAGCTCCGGGGGTGCGGATGACGGGGAACCACCCCGGGTAGATTCAGGCGCTGCCCGGGCCCGCCCATCATGCCATGGGTGCCGCTTAGGGAGTAGAATATATGTTCTAGCCATTTGTCAAGGGGGTGGGGAGGCGGATCTGTGGACGGTGGTTGGGTGGGTGAGCGAGGGCAGAGGGGGTGGGAGGCATGAGGTTAGGGATGGGGTGCGGTGGGGGACGAGGTTGTGGGGCTGGCGGTGAGGGGTTGGGAATGCCGATGCCAGGGATGGATGGGCTGGGAACGAAGTGCTAGACTCCGGGGTGCTGGCAGGGGCGACGCGGGTGTAACTCAGCTGGTAGAGTGTCTGCTTCCCAAGCAGGATGTCGTGGGTTCGAGTCCCATCACCCGCTCCAGAGTCAGTTTTCGGCCTTCCGACGCGGGTTTCGGAAGGCCGCCGTCGTTAACGGAGGTGCTACAGCGCTCCATGACACGATAACTGGCGCGGTTCCCGCCCCGCCCAGGGAGGTGTAACGTGGCCAGGTACGCCGCCACCGAACGCGCCGTCGAGACGGCGCCGGCCGCTTTCGGATTTCTGGTCCGATCGTTCCGGCGGCACCTGCTGGCGGAGAACAAGGCGCCGCGCACGGTGCAGACCTACCTCGAAAGTCTCAACCGCTTTGTCACCTTCCTCGAAGGGCAGGGGATGCCGACCGACCCAACGCTCGTCAGCCGCGAGCACGTCGAGACGTTCATCGCTGACCTCCTGACGCAGTACAAGCCGGCGACGGCCGCGAATCGCTACCGTGCCCTACAAACCTTCTTCCGCTGGCTGGTAGAGGAGGGAGAGGTCTCCGTGTCACCGATGGCGAAGATGCGACCGCCGGCAATTCCCGAGGCGCCGCCGGAGGTGCTAACCGAGGCTCAGCTCGCCCAATTGCTGAAAGCGTGCGACGGCAAGGCGTTTGAAGATCGCCGCGACACCGCCTTTATCCGGCTGCTAATTGACACCGGGATGCGACGGGCGGAGCTCGGCGGCCTCAAGGTCGAGGACATTGACTTTGACCACGACGTGGCCCTTGTGCTCGGGAAGGGGCGTCGGCCGCGTGCCTGCCCGTTTGGCCACAAGACGGCGCAGGCGCTCGACCGGTATCTCCGTGCCCGGCGTGCCCACCGCGACGCCGGCCGCCCGGAGCTGTGGATCGGACACCTTGGGCCGATGACTGACAATGGGCTCTACCAGGTGCTCAAGAAGCGAGCAGAAGCCGCCGGCCTCGGCAACGTCCATCCGCATCAGCTCCGGCACTCATTCGCTCATGCCTGGCTCGCGAACGGCGGAAATGAGGGCGACCTGATGCGCTTAGCCGGCTGGCGGTCGCGCGAGATGGTGAATCGCTATGGGGCGAGCGCGGCCGACGAGCGGGCACGAGAGGCGCACAAGCGCCTGAGTCCGGGGGACCGACTGTGAGTAAAACGGCGAAGCAGCACAGCCTGGCCGTGTCCACCTATACGGCGCGGTGGAAGGAGTTTGCTCCTCGTTCCGAGGTTGCTCAGTGGCGGGCAGTCTGTGGAAAGCCGAAATGTCCCGGATCGCTTGGCCGGCTGGCACAGATTATCGCCGCTGATCCCGACCGGGTGGAGCGGTCATGGACTGGGATCATCGAGTCATTCATGGAGCAAAAGGCGTGCTTGGAGGCGATGGAGCAGCGAACGGACGTGCCGGAAGGGATTGACCCAGTAAAGCGCCGACGCTTCCTCGTAATGATGCGCGAGCGCGTGGACGCGATGCTGACCTACGCGGAAGTTGGTCGCCGTGACGACGTCGAAACGGCAAGACGAACGCGCAACGCACTAACAATGACGTCCGACGACATACCCGAGTGGGGATTGGTACCGGATGTCCCCTTCCACGAACCTGGTACGCCTCGGAATCGGCGGCCCCGTCCGATCTACTACGGCTACCAGGACTCGGGCTACCGCATCTCAGTTGGTGGGAAGCGGACGCGAGACGGCCACCGAGTCGGCCGAAGACCATACATCCCCAGAGATGATCTTCCGGAGTGGTGCCGCGCGATGACGCCACCACAGGGTCCGGTCGATGCGACCGGGCAATTTGTCACGCCACCGTGCCGTATTTGGTGCCCAGTATGTAAATCGCTCAATAAAGTCAATGCGCCACCCGGATTTGAGGTGGTCGAACAACCTGTACGAATGGGCTAGTCTGGCGCTGTTGCTCTTGCTATAATGCATAGGCGCTCCTGCGATCGGAGCGAGAACCGAAGACTGACGGCGATGGTCGCGCTGTTTGCGACGCCGAATTCGCGTCACTTGCAGTTCCCTGACGGGGAACAGTGCGGGGGGCACGATCGGCGAGCGGAGGCGCGACCTTTCTATGTCAGAGCGCAGACCCCCGATCGTAGTCACCCTGGAATTCGATCCAGACGAGATGGCGCGGCGAGGCCGAATTGGTGCTCACCGCCTGCACGCGTTGTACGACTCGAAGGAGTTGACGGCGCCGGCCCGCGCGGCCTTTCTCGCCAAGTTCGAGCGGGAGGTCGATCCGGGCCTTCAGCTGCCCCCGGAGGAGCGCCAGAGGCGGGCGGAGCACGCCCGGAAGGCGCACTTCGCGCGGTTGGCGCGCCTGAGCGCGATTGCGCGAGCAGGGAAAAAGAACGCCGCCGGGGACGATCCGGCGGCGCGTGAGGAGGCAGCCTAGCATGAGCGGGCTCGATCCTCACGCCAATTCTACGGGCCTCCTGCTGCCGCAGCACGCGGCGTTGATCGAAGCGTCCTCCATCTCGACCGACGTGGCCGCCGCTCGCCGCTACCGATCCCTCACTACCAAGGTGGACGCCGAACGGCTCGGCTTCGGTCGGGCGCAGCGCAACGTGCCGGCGCTGCTGCTCCCGGTCTGGAACGTCGCCGGTGAGGTGGCAACGTACCAGCTCCGGCCCGACGCGCCGCGGGTGAACCGCGACGGCAGGCCGATCAAGTACGAGACGCCGAGCGGCAGTCGCATGGCCCTCGACGTACCCCCACCGGCGCGACCGTGGATCGACGATCCTAAGCGGCCGCTCTTCATCACGGAGGGGGTGCGCAAGGCCGATGCGGCCGTGTCGCGCGGCCTCTGTTGTCTCGCCCTGCTCGGCGTCTGGAACTGGCGCGGCACCAACGCCGACGGTGGCGCGACGGCGCTCTCCGCTTGGGAGTCCGTCGCGGTCAACGGGCGCGAGGTGTACCTCGCCTTCGACTCCGACGTGATGACCAAACCTGTCGTGTACGCGGCCCTGGCGCGGCTCTCGGTGTTTCTGAAGGACCGGACCGCCCGCGTCCGGGTCGTCTACTTCCCGCCCGGCGTGGGCGGCACCAAGGTGGGTCTCGACGACTTCTTCGCGACGGGCGGGTCGGTGGCCGACCTGCTGGCGCTCGCCGCGGACGAACTGCGTCGCCCGCCGGGGGGTGCCGCCGGCGAGGACGGCCCCTTCGCCGTGCGGGACGGGCAGCTGTGCTACCGCAAGCGCGAGCGGGACGGCGACGTGTGGCTGCCCATGGGCAATTTCAGCGCCCGCATCGTGGAAGAGGTGATCGCGGACGACGGCGCCACCGAGCGCGGCGAGCTCGTGATCGCCGGCGCGCTGGCGGATGGGACGCCGCTGCCCTGGGTTCGGGTCGCGCCTAGCCGCTTCGCCTCCCTCGATTGGGTCCTGGCCCAGTGGGGCACGCGAGCCGTCGTCGTCGCCGGGTTGGGCAACCGGGACCGGCTGCGTGAGGCGATCCAGCGCCTGTCCGCGGGGGCTACCCGCCGCCGCGAGTACACCCACCCCGGCTGGCGCGAGCTCGACGATCACGGCTGGTGTTACTTGCACGCCGGCGGCGGGATCGGCACCAGCGGCACCATTGCGGACGCGGCCGTGAACCTTGGCGGTTCGGTCGCACGCCTGCGCCTGCCGGACCCGCCGGAGGGGGAGGCGCTGGCTGCCGCGATTCATGCCTCGCTCGCCGTGCTCGACGTGGCGCCGCCGGCGATCACCGTCCCGCTCTTGGGGATGGCCTATCGCGCGGTACTGAACGAGCTAGCCTACGCCGACCTGGCCGGCTTCGTCGCCGGACCGACCGGGGTCCAGAAATCGGAGCTGGCGGCGCTGCTGATGCAGCACTTTGGGGCCGACTTCGATCGGTTGCACCTGCCGGCGGGGTGGGCGAGCACGGCGAACGCCTTGGAGCGCCTCGCCTTCGACTTCAAGGATGCCCCCGTCGTCATCGACGACTTCGCGCCGACCGGCTCGACGCACGACATCGCCCGCGCCCACGCCACGGCCGACCGGGTATTGCGCGGGGCCGGCAACGCCACGGGCCGCGGGCGGATGCAGGCGGACGGAACTCCGCGCGCCGACTATCCGCCGCGAGGGCTGGTCATCGGCACCGGCGAAGACGTGCCGCGCGGTCAGAGTGCCCGCGCCCGTGCAGTGATCGTCGAGGTGTCGCCGGGGGACGTCGACCTGTCCCGGCTCACCGCCAGCCAGGAGGCGGGCCGGCGGGGCGACTTCGCCGGGGCGATGGCCGGGTACGTCCGATGGCTCGCCCCCCGGTTGGAGGCGCTGCGCGAAGCTCTTCCCAAGGAATTGAACGCGTTACGGACGGCGGCGCGGCACGACGGAGCGCATGCGCGGATACCGGAGGCGGTCGCCAATCTGGCCCTGGGCTGGCGGCTCTGGCTGCGCTTTGCGCGCGATGCTGGGGCACTCTCCGAGGCCGAAGCGACGGCGGTCTGGGATCGGGTCTGGGCGGCGCTGGGGATGGCCGCCGCGCGCCAGCGGGACCACCAGGGCGGGGAGGCGCCGGCCCGTCGCTTCCTCGACCTCTTGACCTCGGTGCTGGCATCGGGCGGGGCGCACGTCGCCGCGCCCACCGGGGAGGAGCCGCCGAACTCGGAAGCCTGGGGCTGGCGCGAGCGGACGATCGGCAGCGGCGAGTATCAGCGGGACGAGTGGCAGCCGCAGGGGGCGCGCGTCGGCTGGCTCGCCGGCGACGATCTCTTCCTCGACACGAACGCCGCCGTCGCCGCGGCGCAGCGGTTGGGCGAGGCGATCGGAAGTGGCCTGACGGTGACTCCCAAGACGCTGACCAAGCGCTTGCACGAGGCCAGGGTGCTGCGCTCCACGGACCAGGAGGACGGCAGCCTCCACGTCCGCCGGACGTTGGAAGGGAAGCGGCGGCGCGTGCTGCACCTCGCCGCCGGCGCCCTTGCCCCGGAGGAATCCGGCCAATCCGGCCAACACGGCCAACCGCTTGGCGGCAGCCCAACCCTGGGAAGGACGGAGACGGGGAGCGGCCCGATTTCGCGGCCAGATTCTGCGCCGCCGGTGGGTAAATCTGACCCGGAAACCCGGCCAGCGCAGTCACCCGGCGACCCCGATGGTCGGAATGGCCAGATTGGCCTGGTTCTTCCCAAGGAGGCGACGACCAGAGCGGAGCGGGCAACGTGCGTCGGCTGCGGCGAAGCCTTGCCTACCGGGCGACGCTACCAGTGCGGGGCGTGTGCCGCGGCCGGCGACGGACGGCGCACGGCGTGAGCGGGGCACGCGCGAGGAGGTAACACAACGGATGGGCTGGGAGACGCGGCAGCGGGGCGGCCGGTACTACACCCGCAGCCGGAAGGTGAACGGCCGGGTCGCCCGGGAGTACGTCGGCACCGGGCGGTTTGCGGAACTGGTCGCCGCTCAGGACGTGGCGGAGCGGCGAGAACGGGTGGCGGCGCGGGAGCGGGAGCGCCAGGCGGAGGCACTCGACGCCCCGGCCTTTGCCGCGCTCGCCGAGCTCGGCCGCGTGCTCGACGGGCTGGCGGCGGCGTTCCTGATCGAGGCCGGCTACCGCCGGCACCACCGGGGCGAGTGGCGGAGGCGACGAGATGACACGCGGTCGAGGTAAGCAAGCGGGGCCGCTGCCGGCGCTGCCGGCCTCGGCCGGGGCGGTGGCAGAGGGCGGCAAGCTCGACACCGAGCTGGGCGCCTGGCTGGTGGCGATGACGAAACTCGCGTCCGAGGGGGACGAACGCGCCGCCCGCGCGCTGCTCGAAGCGTGTCGGGCGGTACCGCGGCTGTGGGACTGCCTGGCCGTGCTCCCGTCGCACGCCCAGCGGGCATGGGCCGACCTGTTCGCGGGCCATAGTGCGGACGCAGAGGTGTCGCGCCGGGTGGTCGAGCAGGACATCGCCCGCAAGCGACAGGAGGTGGCGGGGGAGAACCCGTCGCCACTCGAAGCGCTGCTCGCCGAGCGGGTGGCGCTCTGCTGGGTGGCGGCGCAGCAGGCCGACGCGCAGTACGCGAGGAAGCTGGCCGAGGGGATGAGCTTCCGGGAGGGGGAGTATTACGCCCGTCGCAGCGAGCAGGCCAACCGCCAGCTGCTGCGGGCGGTGCAGACGCTGGCGACGGTTCGCCGCCTGTTGACGCCGACGGTGCAACTCAACGTCGCCGAGAACCAAATCAACGTGGCGGGATAGGCGTCAGGCAGTGGTGGGGGCGGCGGCAACGCCCCGCGCGCCCTGCGATAATCGCCGCATGGACCTACTCGCGTTCCAAGCGAAGTGGCGGGGAGTGACGCTGACCGAGCGGAGCGCCTCGCAGTCGCACTTCAACGACCTGTGCGCGCTGTTCGGGGTGCCGACGCCGGTCGAAGCCGACCCGACGGGGGCGTGGTACACCTTCGAGAAGGGGGCGACCAAGGCGACCGGCGGCAAGGGCTGGGCCGACGTCTGGCGGCGCGGCGCCTTCGGCTGGGAGTACAAGGGCCACCACGCCGACCTGGTCGCCGCTTACCGACAGCTGCAACTCTACCGCGACGACCTGGAGAACCCGCCGCTGCTCGTGGCCTGCGACCTCGATCGCTTCGAGGTTCACACCAACTTCACCGGCACTACCCCCGACGTCCATCGCTTCGATCTGGCCGGACTGAGCGATCCGGTCAACCTGCGCGTGCTGCGGGCCGTGTTTACGGAGCCGCTCTCACTGCGTCCAAGGCGCACGGCTCAAGCGGTCACGGAGGACGCGGCCCAGCGCTTCGGGGCGCTGGCCGGTGCGCTGCATGGGCGGGGGGTGCCACCGGAGGCGGCGGCCCACTTCCTCGTTCAACTCCTCTTCTGCTTATTTGCCGAGGACACCGGTCTGTTGCCGAAGGGGCTGTTCGGCGAACTGCTGGCCGGCTCCGCGCGCGCCCCCGATCGGTTCCCGGCGCGAGCCGCGGCGCTGCTGGTGGCGATGCGGGACGGCGGCGACTTCGGGGCGACGGCGCTGCGTCGCTTCAACGGCGGTCTCTTCGCCCGCGTAGCGCCGGTGCCGCTCACGGGGGCGGAGCTGGCCGACCTGGCGGCGGCGGCGTCGCTGGACTGGGGGAGCGTCGAGCCGGCGATCTTCGGGACGCTGTTCGAGCGCTCCCTCGATCCCGCAAAGCGCGCCCAACTGGGGGCGCACTACACGGGCAAGGATGACATCGTGCGGGTGGTCGAGCCGGTCGTGGCGGTGCCGCTGCGCCGGCGCTGGGCGGCGGTGCGGACGGAGGCGGACCGGCTGGCCGCACTGGTGGAGGCCGCGCCGACGCCGCAGACCCGGCGCAACCGGCAGGCGACGCTGGCCGGAGCGCTCGGGGCGTTTCGGGAGGAATTGCGGGGCGTGCGAGTGCTCGACCCGGCCTGCGGCTCGGGCAACTTCCTGTACGTGGCGCTGGCGGCGTTGCTCGATCTGGAGAAGGAGGTCTTGACCTATGGCGCGGCGCACGGGCTGCCGCTGGGCTTCCCCTTGGTCGGTCCGGGGCAACTGGCCGGCTTGGAGCTGAACGCCTACGCGCGGGAGCTGGCGCAGGCGGTGGTCTGGATCGGCTACCTGCAATGGCTCAACGCCAACGGCTTCCCGCCGGGGAGTCGCGATCCGATCTTGGAACCGTTGGAGACGATCCGGTTGCAGGATGCCTTGCTGGACCGGAGTGACCCGGTGCACCCGAGGGAGGCGGCGTGGCCGGCGGCGGATTTCATTATTGGGAATCCGCCGTTCCTCGGGGACAAGAGACTCCGGGGCGAGCTGGGAGATCAGTACACCGACGCCCTGTGGTCAGCGTTCAAGGGACGAGTGCCACCAGGCGCGGACCTTGTCTGCTACTTCTTCGAGAAAGCACGAGCCTCCATCGCTTCCGAAGCCACCAAGCGAGCTGGACTGCTATCGACCAATTCCATTCGGGGCGGCGCCAATCGGCGGGTGCTCGAACGGATCAAGCAGTCGGGCGACATCTTCGCGGCTTGGAAGGATGAGCCATGGATTTTGGAAGGCGCGGCAGTCCGTATCTCGATTATCGCCTTCGACAACGGCGAGCAGCAGGAACGAATGCTCGACGGGGCACCAGTGGCAGTAATCAACCCTGACCTGACTGGTGCTCTAGACGTGACGACCGCTAAGCGACTGAGTGAGAACGCTGGTATAGGGTTTCTCGGTGTCCAGAAGAACGGCCCCTTCGATGTCCCAGGTGACGTCGCGAGAATCTGGCTTGCTCTGCCACGAAACCCCAATGGGCGCGAGAACAGCGATGTCGTGAAGCGGAGGATGAACGGGTACGATTTGACGCGGCGGTCGGTCGATCATTGGCTCATCGACTTCGGCCCCGATATGTCCGAGGCGGAAGCAGCACTCTACGAGGCTCCATTTGAGTACGTTCGTACCGTGGTGCGACCTGTGCGAGAGAAGAACCCAGTCAGGTCGAATCGCGAGAAGTGGTGGATTCATACCAAGCCCCGGCCCGCCATGCGCCTAGCAATCGCCTCCCTAGACCGATTCGTTTGCACGCCGACCGTTGCAAAGCACCGGGTGTTTGTGTGGGTAAATAGCACGGTCGTACCAGACCACCAGCTCGTCGTCTTCGCCCGCCAGGACGAATACTTCTTCGGGGTGCTGCATTCGCGGGCGCACGAGGTCTGGTCGCTGCGGATGGGGACGTCGCTGGAGGACCGCCCCCGCTACACGCCGACGACCTGCTTCGAGACCTTCCCGCTGCCGTGGCCGCCGGGGCAAGAGCCGTGGCGTGATCCGCGGCTGCACGCGATCGCGGCGGCGGCGCGGACGCTGGACGAGCAGCGGCGGGCCTGGCTCGACCCGCCGGGCGCGACCGCGGCGGAGCTGAAGAAGCGGACGCTGACGAATCTGTACAACGCGCGGCCGGCGTGGCTGGCGCAGGCGCACGCGGCGCTGGACCGGGCGGTCTGGGCGGCGTACGGGTGGGAGGACGAGCCGGACGCGACGCCGGACGAGGCGATCCTGGCGCGGTTGCTGGTGCTGAACGGGGAGCGGGTCACAGTTGAGCAACCGCGAGCCGAGCGGGGTAGCTCCGATCAGGCGATGGCAGCGGAAGAACAGACGTTCTATCATTAGGGGGTGACGTGGTGCCGGCTCGTGCTGGGCCTCGGATTGACCATGGGCCGGACGGACAGTGGTGGCGACAACAAATCTCGGACCGTCTAGCGGTTACTCCCGCACCAGTTGCTGTGACCATTCCCCGCAAGCGTATGTCGAGTAACTTTCGGCCCGCTCTGGTCTATGGAGGGGACGGTCGGCGATACGTCGCGAAGGGGTTGCAGGAGGACCGGTCCTTAGGTCGCCGGCTGTTCGCCGATCACGTTGTCGGGCGGTTGGGCATGATGATCGGTGCACCGGTCGGCAGCGTCGAGTTGCTATGGCTAGACCGGGAGGTCGCAGAAAGCGACTTCGCTACGATGCATATGAAGCCGGGGATTCTTCACGGCTCTGTCTTTCTGGACGAGTTCGAACCAAGCTACGAGATCGAACACATGGACGAACCAGACAACGCACACCGCTTCGCACGGTTAGCGGTGCTTTATGGTTGGGCGTTCGCTGATGATCACCAGTACCTTTATCGTCGATCGTCGCCGCACCTGGTGGCTTCGGTCGATCACGACTACTTCCTCTTCGGGGCTCCCGAGTGGGACCCCGCCACCCTATTGGAAGCGCCAGCCGCGGAGCCTGATAAAGTGATTGTCGAGGGTGCGTTCCTGTCGCGAGAGGTCGTCGCCCTGTCAGCTGAAGTACTCAAGGGGGTCGAATCGGACGCAATCGCCGACGCGGTCGCGCTCCTTCCGGCGTCCTGGGGGGTCGGCCTAGATGAGCGCGTGGCGTTGGCGTCCTACTTCGAAAAGCGTCGGCGCCAACTGCTCGACGCCGTTCGATAGAGAAGCTAGGAGGGCCCGCCATGCCGAGCTTCTACTCAGTCGTGCATTGTGTGCCCGACCCGTTCGCCGACGAACGAATCAACATCGGCGTGGTGGTCTTCGGCGATGGACGCGTACGATCCCGCTTCCTTCAGCGCTGGGACCGCGTCGAGCGGTTCGCCGGCAAAGAAATCGCCGGCCATGCCCAGGCGTTTGCGCGACGGTTCGTTCAATCGGCCGTCTCAAGCGCGGAGGGCGAGACACAGAAGGTGATCGCCGGACCTATAGGTGTCGCGCGAATCGACGAGGCGCGCCTGACTCGCATGATTGCTGATATGGGCAATACCGTTCAATTCTCCCCCGCACAGAGCAGTACGCTGATGCCCGGCGAACTCCTCGACGAGATCGCAAGGGCCATGCTTGCCGAGGGAGTGCAGCAGGCACCAAGGACTCGGGACCGTAGGCACGCCGCAGACTTGGCCGTTAACGCGCTTCGATCGGCGGTTACTCAGCGATTCGACCCTCTGAGTGCGGACAAACTCGTGAAGCCTCAGTACAAGATCTCTGGGCGCGTAGTTCCAACCTATCAGGTTTCCGCGGCGGTCACGAATGGACGGGTCTATGATGTCGTCGAGGCGTTCTCGTTCGAACTGTCTGACGCGGATCGGCTCCGGAACGAAATCTACCAGGCGCTATTGGGATTCGGAGACATGCGTGCCCTCGACCCGGAGATCGGACGGTTCGATGTGCTCGCGATTCGGCCGCGAGCCGACCTCCAGGGCTTCCAAGAGATGGAGCGAGCGTTGATTGACGTGTCGGCGGCCTGCTCGCGAGCAGGTGCCCGTCTGGTGACCGATGACGAGGCGGATGACTGGGCGCGTGAGGTTGTAGAGGTTGTCCCATCGTCAGCGATCGCGCACCCTTAGCTCGGGAGCTGGATAAGACCGGCCCTTGTCCCCGGCGGGAGCTCGCGGCCGGCACGCTCCCCTTCCGACGGGGGCGCCGCCTACTTCGTCTTGCGCTTGGCTGCCTTCCCCGCTCGTGGCAAACAGCCCCGAGCGGGGAGGGCTACTGTTGGGTGCGAAACACGCAAGTCACGCGTGAAAGTCCATTAGGGCTGGGATGTCCTGGACTCCGTTGCGTTGGAAGCGGTTGCGGTCCTGACTCGGCCGCAGGCGCTCAAATTGGAGTGGTCGGTCGACCGAAATGCGATGTCGGTGGCGGATCGGTAAGTTGGCGCCGGTACGGTATCAGCGTAACGCAACAAGCTGATCAAAAAGTTGTCTTGCCAGCTTGACGTTACTTTGGGCCTCGGTGGACAAGCCGGGGAACGATTCCTCGTAGTCCGCCTTCCTCCGCGACCGCTTCAAACGCTGTCCGATGACCCCGAATTGCGCATACGATTTCTCTCGTTTGAACCATTCCCACACGCGAGTATGATCGTCTCCCGTGAGTTGCAGACGCTCCCCCTGTTTTACATATTGGCGAGATGCTTCATGAAAGACTGCGTAGTAAGCGCGGCTAATCGCGGATCGCGCGGCAGCGACATCACCCTTCTGACCTACCAGCCTTTCGGCTTGCTCTAGGAATTCTTCCCAATCAAAGGTGTTCATCCGTCTGCATATTCAAGAGCGAACGCGAGCGTGTAGTCGGTCCTCGACAGCGCTTCGAGCCACCATCCCTCATCGAAGCGCCTTAGCGCCTCTAACGACGCATCGCCCTCTAAGCCTGTCTCTATTAGGGCGAATAGCTCGCGGTGTCCATGCGCCTCTGGGTCGCGAAACACTTCGAGGGCGAGGTGAGCGCCTGGACCGAAGTACCGCGAGACGACTTCCGGGGCTTCAAGCAATGGCGAGAGCAGTGAAGGGTGCTGGCGGACAAACCCCGTGACCTCCATAAGCCCGCGGAAGGAATACAAACGAGAGAGGTGGTCAACCGCTGCCTCGGAGGCCTGCGAAACGGCCGCTGAGAGTTGGGGTCGGGCTTCTGGAACGAAAGCACTGGTCGGGACGGTGACGCCTTTCAAGGCCGGAATGCCGAAACAGTAGTCTACGTCGTAATAGGAGGCCGAGGGTAGGCCAAGCAGCGTGTGGCTGGAAGCTCGGAGGCGGTCCTCGTGCCGTAACGGGGTAACTACCACCATCATTTACCTACCTCGCCGAACATCTCCCGCAAGGTCTGAGTGATGCAACCCTCGAAGGTTTCCTCGATCCTGGTGTGTGCGACCTCCAGCCATTGGGTGATGGCATCAAACCCGATCGCTTCGGGCTGATTCAGGAAGTAGTCAAGATCAAGAGCAAACACGCTAACGCCTGGTTGGTCACTGTCGATGGCGCTAAGTTGAAGCCGCATCCCATCCCTGTGGTCATCGAAGCCGAAGTACACTGTTACGTCGAACGCGCCGTAGTCCTGTGGCAACAACTTCCCCACGTATGGATAAAAATCGAAGTAATCGTTCAGTCCTAATTTTACTTCAGGAATTCGGACCTGATTGATATAACGCAGGCCAACGCGCTGAAGCCCGTTCGGGTTTGCTACCTCTCGATACTGCTCCAGCGCATCATCAATCATCGGACGGAAGTGGGGCCAACCGGGATAGATGGGAAGGTGATGTACCGAGAGATGGTGAATCCCAACCTGAATGAGGGAAGTACCGGACTCGCTCAACAGGCGCAACGACTCAACAGGAACAACGCGATGACTAATCTCGCCGGGCTGTGCGGTGATCGACTGCTCAAGAGCTAGGACGGGCTGGCGTACCGGGAATTGATCACGCAGTCGCTCGTAGAGGCGACCGGGTTGCGATCCATCCCAGGGCTCGCCCGGCTCGAATCGAAAGTCGCAGATGGCTTCACGCAGCGGGGCATTTCGATACTGCCGCGGCATCAGCGTGTCCCCTCTGGCTCAGACCGTTCAGCCCCTACCAACTCTACCACGCTACTTCGGGAGGGAAGGGCCGGTCGTAGATCGCCCTGCTCTAGCTGCCGCATCGTGTTTTGTGACGCTTATGGCTTACGCATCGGTCTCACCTGGAAAGTAGGTTGGGCCGCCCCTCGGTCCCGCCGCCCCTGGTCACCTGCGCACGTTGGTTCAGTCATACGGGGCGTTGTGCCGTGTGGTGTCGGCGCCAGGGACCGCTCAGTCGTCGACCGACTTCTCGCCCATCGCCTGACCCTTCTGACCGCGCAGGTGTTGGCGCTTCCACTGAGTGGGTGCCAGCGTACCGGGAAGCCGACGACTGAGGAGGCGCCCTCGCCGGCAGGCTGAGCCCTGGCCGCGCCGCCGGCGCTTTAGAACGGGGCGTACCCCCATTCGGAACAGTCGGGCGCCGTTAGGTTGACTGCGTAGCCGAAGCCGCCGTCACTGGCGTCGTAGAGGTAGAGCACTTCGGCTCCGTCGGGGAACTGGCCCCAGCCGAGGCGGAAGCCCGGACGCACGGCCAAATCGGCGACGCCGGTGCCGTGATTCGGGGCGGCGTGGTCCCATGTCCGGCCGGTGGCGTCGGTGATGAGCACGCGGTCGGCCAGGATCAGGACGTCGTAGCCGGCGATGTGGCCAGCGGTGCCGACCTTCATCCTTGTCGTCATGGCGGGCGCTCCTTCGGTCATAGTCGGACAGGTGGGGCGATCCGGGCGACCACCCCCCCGGCGTGGATTAGGCGGCGCGGTCGAGGTCGGCGAGGTCGCGGCCGACGGCGAGATCAGCGAGCAGCTCCGGCCGCCGCGGGCCGGTCCAGCCCTTCGCCGCGACGATGCCCCGGAAGGTGCCGACGCCGTGCTTGGCGATCGTGGCGCGGGCACCGGCCTTGCCAATCGTCCGCATGTGCTGGTGGCCATAGAGCGCGACGGTGCGCAGCCCGCCGCCGGCGGCGATGGCCTGGCAATGGGCGGCGCGGTCGAACGGGCGGGGTCGGAACGGGATCACGTTCGGGGCGGCCGGGGCGGGCGGTGCCGGGTCCGGATCGGCGGGCACGGGTGCCGCCCCCGCCAGCGCCGCCGGCACCCCCCAGTCGTCGTACGGCTCGTCGCCGTCCTCGTCGGCCATCCGCTCGATGTAGGCGCCGTAGGCCTCGGCCGCATCCATGCGGGCGAAGTAGTCGGCCTCGGCCTGTCGCTGCTCGGTGGTCAGGCTTTCGAACTCCGGCCAGTCGCTCGTCGTCGCCATGTCCGTGCTCCCTTCGCGCTTCTGCTTCTCGACGCCGCCGAGGTGTTCCCCAACCCCTCGGTACGTACGTATTGTATCATTGAATTGATACAGTGTCAATAGGTTGACACGATCTTGATACAAGTCTATGCTACGGGTGAATGAAAGGGGGGCAACGCATGGCGAGCCTGAAAGAAGCGCGCACCCGGCGCCTGCTGTCGGTGCGCAAACTCGCTGAAGCCGCCGGGGTGGCCCCGGCGACCGTGTACCACATCGAGCACGGCAGGACGACGCCGAGCTTCCGGGCCATCCGAGACCTAAGCGCCGCTTTGGGTTTGGACCCGCTCGATGTCGACGAATTCGCAGCGGTGATTGAGGGGACGGGGGCGGGAAAAGCCGCCGCCTAGATGAAGCCTAGGCGGCGGCTGGGGAACACCTCGCGCTGGCGTCGAGACGCGCGCGAAGTGCTACCATGTTAGCAGACTGAGGACGGAGAGGGAGCGCCAGTTATCGTGTGGTGCTAGACACGATAACTCCGCGGAAGTCGGACGGTAGGCGGTAGGAGGAAAGCGGCATGAAACCAACAAAAACGATGTTCTTGCCACAGCGCAAAGGCCCGGAGACTTCCCAAGCAGGATGTCGTGGGTTCGAGTCCCATCACCCGCTCCTAGTGGCCTCCCGACGTGAAGCTCGGGGGGCCGCAGTCGTTAATAGGGCTGTCTGACCGCGTTCAGGTGATGGCGTGGTGACGGCGGCCGGCGCTTTGACGTGATCGGGACGGAGCCATAGCGTCGGCGTGGTGAGTGCCTCGTGCTGAGAGGTCAGGAGTCGGGAGTCGGGAGTCGGGAGTCAGACGATACGTGGCGGGGCAGCGCTCTCGGCTGTGATCTCGGAGAGACGTGCGAACGGGAGCAACGACCGTGGCGCCAGCGTTCGCCCTGATCCGCTAGCCGAGCCCAGAGGGCGCCCGACCGATGCGGGGGAGGGGGGAGCCTAGACCAGCGGCGGGTAGGAGCCACCAATCCGCTTGACGGGCGATCCCCTCCAGGGCGCGGGCGAGGGGAGTGGATATAAGGGAGATACGCGCGGGGCACGAGGGCGACTCGGAATAACTGGCGTGGGGAATCGACCGCTATTGCTCTGGGCTGCACCGGGCGGGAATGCGCGGCGGGAAGAGCGGTGAGCGAGGGCGACGCTGACCCGGTGCTGAGGTCGTCGTGATCGACGGGGGACGGGTGAGGGAGGGGACGTCGGGTAGGGTGGGGGATGTCGTGGTTGCGGTAGGCGCGGGCTGTCGATGGACCGCTAAGCGTTGATCGCGTGGTGGAGCGGTCGGCGGTGGATGGTATTGGGGCTTATCGTCGTGGCGGTGTGGCTGCCGCGCGGGGTGGCGTTGGATCGTCTCGTGACGCCGGATGAGCCGACGTGGTTGACGAGGTCAGGCAATTTCTTTTTCGCTCTGGCACATGGCGACCTGGGGGGGACGGCGCAGTACGTTCATCCTGGGGTGACGACGATGTGGGCGGGGACGCTCGGATACCTGTGGAGCGATCGGGAGTACGCGAGGGAGGCGCCGGGCCAGATTGGGCCGTGGAAGCCGACGGTGGCGCCGTTTTTGAAGGCGCACGGGCAGGCGCCGCTCGATGTGCTGATCGCGGGTCGGGTGGTGGTCGTGCTGGCGGTGACGGTCGTGCTGGCGGCGGCGTTCTGGGCGGCGGCGCGGTTGGTTGGTCTGGTGACGGCCGGGGTGGGGTTCCTGGTGATCGCGTTCGATCCGTTTGGGATCGCGCTGTCCCGGTTGCTTCATCTCGACGGGCTCGTCAGCGCTCTGATGTTGCTGTCGGTGTTGGCGTTCCTGAACTTCGTGCACGGTGGGCGGCGCGGGGTCGATTTGGCGGTGTCTGGCGTGGCCGCCGGTTTGGCGTGGCTGACGCGATCGCCGGCACTCTTTCTCCTGCCGTTCGTAGCGTTGGTGCTGGCGGTCGATCTCTGGTTGGGATGGAGGGCGCGGCGCCGGATCCAACGTGGTGATCTGCGCCGGGCCGCGCTATCGATGACGGCATGGACGGCTGTGGCTGGGGTCACGTTCGTGGTCCTGTGGCCGGCGATGTGGGTAGACCCGGGACACAGCGTGTGGATGATCTTCCACGGCGCGATGGGGTTGGCGGAAGAAGGGCACAAAGCGCCGATCTTCTTCAACGGTGCGATCCGATCCGGCGATCCGGGTTGGTCGTTCTATCCGGTCACGTATCTGTGGCGGACGACGCCGGTCGTGCTGGTCGGGATTGGTTTGGCGGTGCTGGAGATGGCGGTGCCGCGGTGGCGAGTGATGCCGGCGGCGGAGCGACGGGCACTGATGACGCTGGCGCTGTTCGCGGTCCTCTTTACGGTGATGATGAGCCTCGGCGCGAAGAAGCTCGACCGGTACCTGCTGCCGGTCTACGCGCCGCTCGATCTGATAGCGGTGGGGGGCTGGCTGGCCGCGGCGCGATGGCTGAGACGCGGATCGGGAAGAGTGGCACGCTGGGCGATCCTGATTGTGGCGGCGCTGGTGGTCGGTGGGCAAGCGGGGAGCGCGGCGGCGACATATCCCTATTATTTCGACTATTACAACCCACTGCTGGGGGGAACCACGAAAGCGGCGGCAGTGATGATGATGGGATGGGGCGAGGGGCTCGACCAGGCGGCGATGTATCTCAACGCGCTGCCGGACGCGGACGGGCTCCGGGTGGCGACATCGGCCTGGTCCGGGACGTTTTCCTACTTCTTCCACGGTGAGACGCGGCAGCTTCCATTTACCCGGGGATCGGAGGGGGCGCTGCGGTGGGCGACGACGGATTACTACGTGCTGTACATCGATCAGCGGCAACGGAAATTGCTGCCGCAAGGACTGCTGGCGTACTTTGCCGGATTGCAGCCGGTGTTTGCCGTGCGCCTGCAGGGGCTGGAATACGTGGACGTCTATGATCTGCGGCCGGCGCCATTGCCCGATTACTTCTCGGGTCCGGGATCGCGGGTGATCGATTGGGGCGAGCGCGTCCGCCTGGTCGCGGCGGATTTGCCGGAGGCGCCAGTGACGGCGGGTGAGAGCGTCGGGGCGACGTTCTACGTGGAGCGATTGGCCGCAAGCGATCGCGGGATCGAGATGCGGGTGCGCTGGCTGACGAGTGATGGTCGCGAGTTGATGCGCGAGGATAGAGCGGTGAGTCTGGAGGACGTGGCGCGGACGATCACGCCGGTTGAACGGGAGATGCGCGTTCCCGACGATGCCCAGCCGGGGGCTTATCGCGTGGCGGTCAGCTTCTACGACCAGGTGACGAAGGAGCCGTTGCCGGCGGCGCACGCGGGGAGCGGAACGGCGGTTGGGAACGCGGTGATTGTTGGGGCGGTGCGGGTAGGAACGCCAGTGGTGGCGCCGATTTCGGTGGCGAGCCCGGAGGCGCGATAGGGCGGTGAGCGGGCATGTGGGAGGGGCGGCGCGCACTTGTTCCAGGAGACGCCGCCTTCCCGCCTGGGGTGAACCGGTACGCAGGCGGGGTCTGCTCATGGAATGCACGGCCGGGTGACGAGGGCGGGGCCGGGGCGAAAATGGAGAAACCGGGCGGACGACGGGGTGGTGAGGTGCGGTCCAACGCGGCGGTCGGAGGGACGTGGTTGACGCGACGCGCGTTTAACGTACAGTGGGCGGACTCGATGAAGATGGACAAGGCGCAGCCGCCGAGGTGCGGTGAACAGTGGAGACACGAGGAGAGAGGTGATGAGGTCGCTACCACGCGTGCTGGCGCTGGCCGTGGCGTTGCTGACGGTCGTTGGATTGATGTCGGGAATCCATCCTATGGCCGCGGCTCAAGATGGAACACCGACCGCGGGGGGAAGGGCGCGAACGGTTCCGTACGTCGACGCGGACGGGAACGAGCTGGCCCGTTTGACGGTGGAACAGGTCGTCGACCCGTTCAAGGAAGCGCCGGGGGGCGCGAAGCCGGCGAGTGGCGACCGGTACGTGCTGGTGACGCTGGCGGTGGAGAATACGGGCGACGCGGCGCTGACGCTGGAGCTGAGCAGTTTCCTCTTGAGGGACCAGGACGGGTTTCTGTACGGGCCAGATAGCGACCTGCAAACAGGTCTGCGGGGGGCGGCGGCGACGCCGGTAGCCGGCGCGGGCCCGCGGTCTGGGGGAGCGCCACTGATTGAGGGCAAGCTGGCGGCGGGGGATGACCGGAGCGGCGCGATTGGCTTCTCGGCGCCGGAGAGCGCCGAGTTGACGGAGGTGCTCTGGGTGCCAGCGGCGGGCCGCCTGATCGTGCTCGATGAGCTGGGCGCGGTCGGGCGGACGGGAGCGTCGCGTTTGGGGGCGCAGGACGCGGGGTCGACGCGAGAAGCGGGAGCGGCGCGGGTGACCGCGACGCCGCGGGTTGTCAATCAAACGGAGAGGACATCGACGCCGGCAGCGACCTCGACGCCGAGCGCGACCAGCGAGCCGACCACAGCGCCGCCAACGACCGCGCCCGAGCCGACGGAAGTGCCAACGGTGGACAGCGATGGCGACGGTTTGACCGATGCAGACGAGGCGGCGGTGGGAACTGACCCGACGCTGCCGGATACCGATGGTGACGGGGTTGGCGACGCCGCGGAAGTTGCGGCGGGGACGAGCCCGCTGGCGGCTGACACCGATGGCGATGGACTTGGTGATGCGGACGAGATCGCGGCGGGGACCGACCCATTCACAGTGGACAGCGACGGCGACGGTTTGACGGATGGCGAAGAAGTGGTGCGGGGCAGCGATCCCCTCGACCCGAGCAGCCCGGGGAGCGCGACCGAGGCGGCGACTGGGGTGCCCGAGCCGACGGCGGGGGCGACGGTCGGGCCGACGGAGACGGCGGGTGGCGCGGACGCGGACGGCGATGGTCTCTCGGACGCTCGGGAGAAGGATTTGGGGACGAACCCATCGGCGGCGGACACGGACGGCGATGGGTTGCCGGACGGCGACGAGATCAATGTCTACGGGACGAACGCACTCGTGGCCGATTCGGACGGCGATGGCCGGAGCGACGGTGACGAGGTGAGCAGGAACACGAATCCGCTGGACGCGGCGAGCTCCTGAGCCGCGGAGCGTGGAGGGGGAGTGGCATCGCGAGAGGCGCGACGCCGCGCTGCGGCCGGGGACGGTGCGAGGTGACTGGGATCGGGCGAGTGGCGCGGCGGTGCCAGGCGTGGAGGGCTGGGACGGAATCGGGGTGACGAGATGTGTAGGGCACGACACGGGTGAGGGCGATCTTCTCCCCCCGTGGGAACCAGTGATCCATCGCCCGGTGGGCGAGCGGTCCTCAGGCCCTAGCCGGGAGAGCCCTCACGCCCTATGCCGAAAAGCCCTCAGCCCCTACGCTGGAACGCCCTCACCCCCTACCCCGCCCAGAGGGCACCCGCCCGATGCGCGGGAGAGGGGAGCCGAGTTGCACTCCGTCGGAGCAAAACAAATTAAGGAAACGACGTTCGTACGAGAGTACCAGGGGACCCGGCACCATTGTGGCCTATGCGAGGAGGAGGGGACGACGGGCGGGCGCATCATGGGACTGGTGTGCCTGCGAGGGTGGGTGAGCTGAGGGTGACGAGAGCAACCAGGGGTTGACGAACAAGGAGCTTGTCAAGCGCCGGAAAAATGGAGTCGGGCTGGCTGGGAGTTGGCCGGAGGTGAGGGCGGAGCAGTGAATGGGGGGATGATGACGACGGTTCGTGAGGCGACCTACGATCTGCTCCGGGACCTGGGGATGACGACGGTGTTCGGCAACCCAGGATCGACCGAGGAACCGTTTCTGGAGCGGTTCCCGGACGACTTCAGGTACGTGCTCGGTCTCCAAGAGGGCGCGGTGGTGGGGATGGCGGACGGCTACGCCCAGGCGACGGGACGGGCGGCGTTCGTCAATTTGCACACGGCGCCTGGGGTCGGCGCCGCGATGGGAGCGATGGTCACAGCCTGGTACAACCGGGCACCGCTGGTGGTGACGGCGGGGCAGCAGGTGCGGACGATGATGGCGTTGGAGCCGTGGTTGTTCAGCCGGGAGGCGGTCGATCTGCCGAAGCCGTACGTGAAGTGGAGCCACGAACCGGCGCGGGCGGAGGATGTGCCGGCGGCGATCGAGCGCGCCTACCACACGGCGATGCAGGCACCACGGGGTCCAGTGTTCGTCTCGATTCCGATGGATGACTGGAAGGTCGCGGCCACGTCGCGGCGGGCGCGGGAGGTGAGCTACCGCGCGGTGCCCGACCCAGTGGCGTTGTAGCGGGTGGCGACGCTGCTCGACCGGTGCCGGACGCCGGCGCTGGTGATGGGGGCGGGGGTCGACCGAGCGGGCGGGTGGGACGCGGCGGTGCGGCTGGCGGAGCGGACGCGGGCGGCCGTCTGGGCGGCGCCCGCGGGGGAGGGAGCGGGATTCCCGCAGGATCATCGGCAGTTCCAGGGAATCTTGCCGCTGGCGATGGCGCCGCTGGCGGAGCGGCTGGCGGGCTACGATCTGGTGGTGGTGTTTGGCGCGCCGATTTTTCGCTACTACCCGTATGTGCCGGGGCCGGTGGTGGGTGAGGAAACACGGCTGATCCATTTCACCGACGACGCGGAGGAGGCGGCGCGGGCACCGGCGGGGATGGCGGTTATCGGCGATGTGGCGCTGGCGCTCGATGAGCTAGCAAGGATGGTCGGTGAGGCGACGAGGCCGGCACCGCCGATGCGGGCGCGGCCGGCCGCGGTGGCGGACGGCGAGCCGCTGGCGCCGGCGTTCGTGATGCGGGCATTAGCGGAGGCGTTGCCGGAGGACGCGGTGGTCGTCGAGGAGTCGGCGTCGAGCCGGGCGGCGTTCTACGACCAGGTGCGGATCAAGCGGAGCGGCAGCTACTACGCGACGGGGAGCGGCGGGTTGGGATTCGCGGTCCCCGGCGCCGTCGGGGTGCAGCTGGCGTGGCCCGACCGTCCGGTGGTCTGCGTAGTAGGCGACGGAGCGGCGATGTACGCGGTGCAGGCGCTGTGGACGGCGGCTCAGCTCAAGGCGCCGGTCGTCTTCCTGGTGCTGAACAACGGCGAGTACGCGATTCTGAAATCCTTTGCCGCGTTTCACGACGCGCCCGGCGTGCCTGGTCTCGATATCCCTGGATTGGACATTGTGGGGATCGCGGGCGGATTTGGCTGCGCCGGACGGCGGATCGAGCGAGGGAAGGAGCTGGGAGAGGAGCTACGGTCGGCGTTCGCGACGGCGCGGCGGGAGCGCAGACCGATGGTGCTCGACGTCGCGATCGATCCGGCGGTGCCGCCGTTGTTGCACCCGGCGCCTTCGGCGGAGGGGGAGGACGGGTAGATCGGAGCGGGCCGTTTGTGGAGACTCGTGCGCTCATGAGGCGACGGCGGCGCGGCTGGCGAAAGCAGGGAGCCAGGCGGCTTCGGCCGTCAGCATCTCGTCGATCATGGCGCGGATCTGCTCGAGGGTGAGGAGGGCGCCAGTCAGGGGATCGAGCATGATGGCGTGGTAGACGTGCTCCAGGTTCTCTTCGAGGGCGGCGGCGACGGCGAGGTCCTGGACGTTGACGTTGGTCCGGTTGACGGCGGCACACTGGGGAGGTAGGGGCGAGACAGCGGTGGGCTGGATGCCATTGGCGTCGACGAGACAGGGAAGCTCGACGCAGCAGCCGTGGGGGAGGTTGGGGATGAGGCCGCGGTTGGCGACGTTGCCGTAGACGACGCTCGGCTGGCCGGTTTCGATGCTGTTGACGATGGCGGCGCCGTACTCGACGGAGGGCGCGAGCTCGGTCTTGAGACGGGCGAGGAGGGTGGCGGTCTGCTCGGCTGCGTCGTGGGCGGCGCAGATCTGATAGTAGTCCCAGCGCTGGGGGACGAACTCGTTGACCAGCGCTGGGTTCTTGCGGAAATAGGGGAGATATTCCGAGGCGTGGTGGCTGGATTCGGTATGGAAGTAGCCGAAGGCGGCCATGATCTCCGTCCGAACGCGTTCGGCGCCCCCTTCGTAGACAGAGTCACCGCGGCCGGCGTCGCTGTGTTCGCCGCGGTCGTTGGCGAGGCCGTTGGCGCCGGGGCGGCGGAGATGCTGGCGGGTCATGACCTCGCGGAGCCGGGGGTAGAGGTCCTCGTCGCTACGGCGAAACTGGAGGAACCAGGCCTGATGATTGATACCGGCGGCGAGGTAGGTCACCTCATCGTAGGGAACGTCGAGCTGGCGGGCGAGCATGCGGGAGGTGCCCTGGACGCTGTGGCAGAGGCCGACGACGTTGACGCCAAGGTGGTCAAGGAACCAGCAGCTCATGGCCATCGGGTTGGCGTAGTTGATGAGGAGGGCGCCGGGGCAGAGCGCGGCGATATCGGCGGCGAGGTCGCGGTAGGCGGGAGCGGAGCGGAGGAAGCGGAAGACGCCACCGGGGCCGAGGGTATCACCGACCGTTTGGTCGATGCCGTAGCGGCGGGGGATCTCGACGTCGAGGCGGTAGGCGTCGAGACCGCCGACCTGGAAGGTGACGATGACGTAATCGGCGCCGTCCAGCGCCTGGCGGCGATCGGTGGTGGCTTCGACGCGGGTCAGGAAGCGGTGGTGGGCGACGAGGTCGCGAGCGGCACTGGCGGTGCGCTCGAGGCGGCCGGGGTCGACGTCCATCAAGGTGAGGGTGCTGTCGCGGAGTGCGGGGAAGCTGAGGAGATCGCCGATGAGGCGGAGCGGGAAGACATAGCCGCCAGCGCCGACAATCGTGACTTTCGCCATGAATGGTTCCTCCTGGAATCGGGGAGACGGTGCGATCAAGCCGCGACCGCGTTCCGCGGTTAGCCCTTGGTGGCGCCGGTCGAGAGACCGGCGATCAGGTAGCGCTGAAGATAGAGGTAGGCGAGGGTGACGGGGAGGACGGCGAGGGTGGCGGAGGCCATCAGGGCGCCCCAATCGACGGTCCAGAGGCCGATGAAGTCGGCCATGCCGGGGGTGAGGGTGCGATGGCTATCCTGGGAGATGAAGGTGTAACCGAAGAGGAACTCGTTCCACGACTGGACGAAGGCGTAGAGGGCGGTGGTCATGAGGCCGGGGATGGCGAGGGGGAGGACGATGCGCCAGACGACCTGGGTCGGGCGGCAGCCGTCGATTTGGGCGGCCTCCTCGATCTCGACGGGGACTTGATCGAAGAAGCCTTTGAGCATCAGAGTGCTAAGGGGAACGCTAAAAGTGGTGTAGGTCAGGATCAGCGACCAGAGGGTGTCGAGCAGGCCGAGGTTCTTCATGATGATGTAGAGGGGGACGACGAGGAGGACGCCGGGAACCATCTGGCCGAGGATCATGCCGATGCCGGCGATGCTGATGCCGGGGCGTGATCCAAAACGGCTGAAGGCGTAGCCGGCGAAGGTCGAGACGACCAGGGTGGCAATGGTGACGGTGGTGGCGACGAGCAGGCTGTTGCGGACGTAGATGAGGAAGTGGCTCTGACGGAGGACCAGGTGGAAGTGGTCCCAGGTGATGCGGGTGGGGATGAAGGTGGGATGGGCGGTGCGGATCTCGGGGGTGGGTTTGAGCGCGGTGGTGACCATCCAGAGGACGGGGAAAAGGGCGTAGAGGAGGAGGACGGCGATGCAGGCGTAGGCGAGGAGGGTGGGCCAGCGTCGTTGCCAGTGGGTGGTCGAGAGCATGGGGAATACCTCCTAGGCTCGCCGCAGCTTGCGACCGATACCTGAGTAGAGGGCGCCGAGACCGACCAAGAAGAGGATCATCATCACGGAGAGGGCGGCGGCGTCGCCGATCTGAAAGGTGCGGAAGGCCATGCGGTAGACCAAGGTGGCGAGGGTTTCAGACGCGTGGAGGGGACCGCCTTCGGTGAGGAGCCAGATGAACTCGACGTTGTTGAAGGTCCAGACAACGTGGAGAACGATCAAGGCGACGGAGACGCCGCGGAGGTGGGGGAGGGCGATCTTCCAGAACCGCTGCCAGGGGTTGGCGCCGTCGATGGCGGCGGCTTCGAGAAGCTCCTTGGGGACCGCCTGGAGCGCGGCGAGGAGGGTGATCGTGTAGAAGGGGAAGCTGCGCCAGACGTTGACGAAGATCGTCGAGCCGAGGGCGGTGGAGATGTCGCCGAGCCAGTAGCGGGGCTCGGAGAGGAGACCGAGGCGGACGAGGATGACGTTGGCGATGCCAAACTCGGGTTGGAGGATCCAGCGCCAGGTCATGGCGGTGATGACAATGGGGACGGTCCAGGGAATGAGGAGAAGCATCCGGTAGAGGGCGCGACCGCGGAGGGGCTGATTGAGGAGGACGGCGGTGCCGAGACCGAGGAGGTACTCCCCGCCGACGGAGCCGACGGTCCAGATCAGGCTGTGCCAGAGGGCGGGCCAGAAGACAAGGCGATCGGCGAGCTGAGCGCGGAAGTTGCCGAGGCCGACGAAGCGAGACCCTGGTCGAACGAGATTGATGTCCTCGACGCTGAGGGAAAAGGTGCGGATGAGGGGCCAGACGGTCAGGCCCAGGAGGAGAAGGACGGCGGGCAGCATGAAGAGGTAGGCATGGCTGTAGCGGGCGAAGCCGCGGGGGAGGCGGAGGGCTGAGGTGGTCCGGGCGGGTCGGGCGACGTTGATGCCCACGGGTAGAAACCTCCTCGCGCGTCTTCCCTGGTCGTCGCGGGGCGACCCCCCGACCGGGGGCGGAATGTGGGTGGTGCGGTACGGGCGGGACGGGACGGTGATCGTCGGTGGCTGGGGCAGGACGCGGGGCTGGTTGACCCCACGTCCTGCCGGTGAGGCTCCGCCGGGTCAGGCACGGCTGCCGGCGAGGCGAATAGGCATGAGGCTGGGCTAGCCCTGGCCCTGATCGGCGAGGGCGCTGTTGACCTGATCGGAGAGGGTCTTGGCGGCCTCGTCCGGTTTGGCCTGCTTGAGCAGGACGCTTTGGAAGGCGTCGATCATGTGCTGGCTAATTTGCCCGAGGGCGATCTGCGGCCAGGAGCGACCCTGGGGGACGAGAGCGAGGAAGGGCTCGGTCCATTTGCCTTCGGCTTTGACGTCCTGACGAACGGAGCGGTTGACGTAGGCCGGCATCGACTGGGCGGTTTTGCCGGCGATGAACTTGAGGAACTCCCAGGCCTCGGCGGGGTGTGGAGATTTAGCGAAGGTGACCTGGTAGGCGACCTCGAGGAAGGTGGCGGGGGTTCGCTTGTAGGGTATGGGGGCGAAGGCGATGTCGGCCATCGTTTCGGGGTCGTCGTCCTCGTAGCCGGCCATCCAGGCGCCGTCGACGGCGCTGGCGATCGTGGCTTGGGCGAGGTTGGTGTCGAGCTCGGGGTAGCCCCAACTGGCGGCGTCGCGGGGGACGATGCCGTGGGTGTGCATCAGGTCGTAGTAGAACTGAAAGACCTCGGTGGCGCGGGTGAGCTCGTCGGGGTTGTCCTGCCAGGTGTTCTTGAACTTACCGTCGCTCGTCTTGACGGCGATGTCGAGATCGTTTTGCCAGAAGTAGACGATGACTTCTTGGGGCTGGCGGACGCTCTGCCCGCAGAAGCCGAAGCCGGGAAAGCCGGCGTCCTTGAGCTTCTTGCCGACGGTGACGAGGTCGTCCCAGGTCTTGGGGGGCGCCTCGACGCCGGCCTTCTTGAACTGGTCGGCGTGGTACTGGTAGGCGCGGATGCCGAGATAGTGGGGGACGCCACCGTAGATCTTGTCGTTGAAGGTGATGCCGGTGAGGGCCTGGGGGTAGATGCCATCCTTCTCGTCCCAGGCGTCCCACTGGCTGGTGAGGTCGGCGAGGATGCCCATCCCCTGGTAGGTGGGAATCGTCTCCGGGAGGGACCAGACGACGTCGGGCAGGTTGCCGCCCTGGGCGGCGATGGTGACTTTGTTCTCCAATTGCTCGAAGGAGACGGTTTGGGGGTTGACCTGGATGTTTGGATGGAGCTTTTCGAACTCATCGACGAGGGCGACGAGATTGGGGTAGTCGGCGCCGGTGGCGGAGACCGGCCACCAATATTCGAGTTTGACGGGCGATTGGGTACGGGGCGCGGCCGCGGCTGACTTGGCGAGGATGCTTGGCACGGCCAGGGCCGCGCCGGCGCCCTGGAGGAAGCGACGGCGGGTCGTCGCGCGCTGGACGGCGTTGGCGACTGAAGTCCGGGCTGGGTGATCCACGATGTTTCCTCCTGGCGGCTCCGCTTCCTCGCGGAGCGCGGCGTTGATCGGCCGGATGCCCGGCGATCGGACGGGTCGGCCCAGGGCGCCGGTTGCAGCGCCAGGGCACGTCGGCCGCTGGTGATGATTTAGGCGGCGTCCTCCTTTCCGCGGGCGCGCGGGCCCGCTGGCGCTGGACCGGCTGAGGCACGTAGGCAGAGCTCGACGGGGAAGTCGCGGCCGTCGGGGAAGGCGTCAGCGTGCTCGATGGCGCTGATGAGCAGATCGGTGGCGGCGGCGCCCATCTCGTAGGCGGGGAGGCGGACGGTGGTGAGGGGTGGGGAGGCGTAGCGGGCAAGGTAGATGTCGTCGAAGCCGGCGACGGAGACGTCGTCGGGGACGCGGTGGCCGCGTTGCTGGAGGCACTCCATGGCGCCGAGAGCCGTGAGGTCATTGACAGCGAAGACGGCGGTGAAATCGACCTGGCGGGCGAGCAGCTTTTCCATGGCGGCGTAGCCATGGTGGCGGAGGTGGCCGGCGGCGATGACGAGGTCGGGATTGGCGGCGAGGCCGGAAGCGGCGAGGGCGCGCCGGTAGCCACTGAGGCGGTCGCGCTCGGGGAGGCTGAGGCGACCGGTGAGGTGGGCAATGCGCCGGTGACCAAGGGCGATGAGGTGACCGACGAGGCGTTCGGCGCCGCCGCGGAAATCGGCGTAGACCCAGCCGACCTGGGGATTGCTGGGACGGGTGGGGAGGACGACGTAGGGAGGACCGGCATAGTCCAGCGGCGGGAGGAGGGGGCTGGCGCTGCGGCCATCGACGAGGATGGTGCCATCGACGCGGCGCTCTGCGCCGGAGGCGGAACGGGGCATGGGGTCGTGGGGACCGGCGACCTCGAGCATCAGGGCGTAGCCGGCGCCAGCGGCGCTATCGACGATACCGGAGACGACCTCATCGAGGAACGGCTCGGTGAGAAAGCGCTCGAAACGGCGGACAACGAGGAGGCGGAGGGCGCGGGTGCGACCACGGCGGAGACTGCGGGCGGTGGGATCGGGGCGATAGCCGAGAGCGGCGACGGCGGCCTCGACGCGCTGGCGGGTTGGGGCGGCGACGTTGGGCTCACCGTTGATGACGCGGGAGACGGTCTTGTAGGAGACACCGCTGTGGTGGGCGACGTCTTTAATGCTCGGCTGCGGCACCGGGGCACTCCTTGACAACGTTGTCGTCAACGTTGTCAATCGTAGAATAGGCGATGGAGGGTGTCAAGAGACGACGGCGATAGCTTTTGCTGTCCGACCGGGCCCGGCGGGGGTCGTGGTGCGCGGGAGCGGCCCTCGGCCCCGACGCCCGAAAGCCGTCACCCCCTATCCCCTCTGTCCCGGAAGTTTCAGTTTTGGGCGGTTGCAGGCGATTGAGGAGGCCACCCACCCGCCCACGAGCCGCGTCTGAACGGCCGATTCCAGCTCGACGCGAAGCGTTGAGGCCGTTACGCGGCGCCGCCGACTGCCCCGCGATCGGTCAAGGCGGGCCAAAACGCAAACTGTCCGGGGGACAGGGAGCGAGGGAGGGCACAGGGCCCTCCCCTACGTTTGCGCGGGAGAGGGGAGGTTGGCCGCGTCGGGTCGGGTTGGTGGGAGACGTACCGATCAGCTGGATGGCGGCTAATAGGGCATTCGCGCCAACGCAGGGTGCTCGCTGTGCTGGGGCTCACTCCCCTTCGCGCCTGGAGGCTACCTGCCTGATGCGCGGTGAAGGGGGAACCAGGGCCGAAGCCGCGGGCATCAACCGGATGCCGTATTGGCGGCCCGGTATGCCGGGTGTTCAGGCGGGGATGCTAACGGTGCGTGGCGGGGACGAGCCGGTCGTTGTCTTAGCGATGGAGATGGGCAGGCGGCTACGGGGCGGTGCGCTAGCGGCGGTTGTCCCAGTTGAGGCCCATGCGGGCGGTGGTGCCGCCGTCGACGTAGAGGATTTGGCCGGTGATGAAATCGGCGGCGGGGGAGGCGAGGAAGGCGACGGCGGCGGCGACGTCCTTGGGGGTGCCGACGCGGCCCCAGGGGACGAGGGAGGCGCCGAACTCGGTGGTGTAGGCGGGGTCGTCGAAATAGCGGGGGACTTCGATGATGCCGGGGCCGACGGCGTTGACCCGGATGCGCTTTGGGGCGAGCTCGACGGCGAGGGTGCGGGTGAAGGCGACGATCGCGCCCTTGGTGGCGGCGTAGGCGGCGTGACGGGGAAAGCCGGCGTAGCCGTGGACGGACGAAATGTTGACGATGCTGCCGCCGCCACGTTCGAGCATCGAGGGGACGGCCCGCTGGGCGCAGAAGAAGTAGGCACGCATGTTGAGGTCGAGCATTCGATTGTAGGAGGTCTCGTCGGTGTCGAGGAAATCGCGGACATCGGTGACGCCGGCATTGTTGACGAGGATGTCGAGACCACCGAGGGCAGCGATCGCGTCGTCGACGATCCGCTGGCAGGTGGCGACCTCGGTCAAGTCGCCACCGAGGGCAAGGGCTTTGCCGCCGAGCCGCTCAATCTCGGCGACGGTCTCGCGCGCTCCGGCGTCACTGTGAGCGTATTGAACGGCGACGGCGATACCCTGGCCGGCGAGCTCAAGGGCGATCCCCTGGCCGATGCCCATGCCGGCGCCGGTGACTAAGGCCGTTCGCTGACGGTTTGGTTGGTCAGTCATGGGGCGGGCGGTCCTCGCTGCTCAGCGCTCGTCGAGCCGACCAATGACGAGGCAGGCGTTCTGGCCGCCGAGGCCAAACGAGTTTTTCAAGAGGACGTCGACCGGGACTGGGCGCGGACCGTCGTGGACGACATCGAGGCCAATGGCGGGATCAGGGGTGTGGTAATTCCGGGTTGGGGGAAGGCAGCCTTCGGCGATGGAGAGGACAGCGGCAACGGTTTCGATGGCGCCGGCGGCACCCATACAGTGGCCGATGGCGCCCTTGACAGAGGTGACCGGGAGGCGGGTCGCGCGTTCGCCGAAGATCGCCTTGATGGCGGCGGCCTCGGCGAGGTCGCCAGCGGGCGTGGAGGCGGCATGGGCGTTGACGTGGTCGACGCGGTCGGGATCGACCGCTCCGTCGGCGAGAGCGGCGCGGATCGCGCGGGCGGCGCCGGCCCCCTCGGGGTGGGGGGCAATCGGGTGATAGGCGTCGTTGGAGGAGCCGAAACCAAGGATTTCGGCGTAAACGCGCGCGCCGCGGCGGCGGGCATGGTCCAAGTCTTCGAGGATGAGCATCCCCGTGCCTTCACCGAGGACGAAGCCGGCGCGGCTGGCATCGAAGGGGCGGCTGGCCGCGTCGGGTTCGTCGTTGCTATCGGTGACGAGGGCGCGCATGGCGGCGAAACCGGCGAGAAAGAGGGGGTGCTGACTCGATTCGACGGCACCGGCGACCATCAGCGGAGCGCGGCCGTCCTTGACGACATGGAAGGCGTCGCCGATGGCTTGGGCGCCGGTGGCGCAGGCGGTGACGACGGTCGAGCTGGGGCCGCCGAGGTTGAAGCGGGATTGAATGGTGTAGGCGGCAAGGTTGTGAGGAAACATGACGTGGAGGTGCGGTGGGACCCGAGCGGCGCCGCGGGTGCGGAAGACATCGTAGGCGGGGATCAGATCGTCGTAGATGCCACCGACGCAGGTGCCGAGGAGCGCGCCGCCGTTATCGAGGGGAACGGTGGCCTGGAGGGCGGCGTCGAGGAGGCCGGCATCGATGAGCGCCGCGCCGGCGGCCTCGACGGCCATGCGGGCGAAACGGGAGGTGTTGCGGGCGACCTTGCCTTCTAGGAAGCGAGACGGAATGGCGTTGTCGTCGACGTCGCCGCGGAGGAGGCAGGGATGCTGGGCCGGATCGAGATCGGGGACGCGGCGGATGCCGGTCTCACCGGCGAGCATGCGGCGCCAGGTGTCGGCGGCGCTTGAGCCGAGTGAGGTAATGGCGCCAAGGCCGGTGATGGCGACGCGGCGCGGAGGTGAGCCGGACGATGATGATGGTGTGGGCATGCGCGTTCCCTAGGCAGGAGGCGAGTCCACGATGGCGGCGGGGGACTCGACCCGGATACTCATCACGGAAGTATACGCGACAGTGGTGGATCACCCGTGAGGCGAAGCCGGCGGAGAAGCGCGCCAGAGGAATGGGGCTGGGCGGGTCTTCTGTCGGGGCTGGATGGGCGGGCAAACCCTCTATTCGGTCATCGGCAATGGGGTGGCGGTTTGCATGAACTGGAGGGTCTGGGCGAGGTCGACGATACCGGCGTCGGAGCCGAGACCGGTGATGACGAGGCCGGCGGCGGCGGTGCCGAGGCGACCGGCTCGTTCGAGGTCCCAGCCACGGAGCAGGCCGACGATGAAGCCGGCGCAGTAGGCGTCACCGCAGCCGGTGGAGTCGACGACGGGGGCCGCGAAAGCGGGAATCCGGATTTCGCCGGCGACGGTGCGGCCGGCGAGGCTGCTCCCCTCGGCACCCATCTTGAAGACGGTATGGCCGGCGCCGCGATCGAGGAAGAAGCGGATCACGTCCGCGCGATCGGTGAGACCGGAGATCAGCCGGGCTTCGTCGAGACCTGGCATGAAGTAGTCGACGTAGGCGAGGGCGGGGGTGATGATCTCCAGGAGATCGGGCCGGTCGATAGCGATCAGGTCGAGGCTGGTGGTGAGGCCGCGGTCTTTGGCGGCGCGGAGGATATGGGCGGTCGGTTGGCCGTCGAGCTTGGACATCAGGTAGGTGCCGCCGAGGTGGAGATGGCGAGCCTGCCCGATCAGGTCGAGATCGACATCGTCCTCGGTCAGCTCGGCGTTGGCGCCGAGGACGTGAAGGGCGGGGCGCTCGCCATTGGGCCGAATGGGGAGCATGGTCGCGGAGGTCTGGACGGTGGATTTCCGGACCAGACCGGCGGTATCGATGCCGTAACGACGCATGGTGTCGATAATAAAGTCACCAGCGGCGTCGTTACCAATCGCGCCGATGGCGAGGACGCTGGCGCCGAGCTTGGCGAGGTCGACACTCGTGCCGGCGGCGGTGCCGGCGACGGTCAGGCGAATCTCGTCGAGCAGGTCGACGTCCTGCTTCGGAGGGATGCGGGTGACGGGACGACCGAGCACATCGAGGATGTGGATGCCGAGGCTGACGACGTCGGGCATGGGGGGCTCCTCTGGACGAGGACTGTGGACTGAGGACTGAGGACTGAGAGGGCCGGGGGTCGGGGGGGGGGGGTCGGAGGTCGGAGGGCGGAGGTCGGAGGGCGGAGGGTAGGAATGCTCTGGCAGGTGATTGTCAGGGGCCGCTCTTGGTCCGCTGGGCGAGGGCGGAGGTGAGGACCTGAGCGAAACCGGTGGGGGTCCAGGCGGCGCGGCCGACGAAGAGGCCGTCGATGTTGGGGAGGTGGGCGAAGGAGCCGGCGTTGCGGGGATCGACGCTGCCGCCGTAGAGGATTGGGGTGTGCGTACCGGCGTCACCAAATTGATCTTGGAGCGTTTGGCGGAGGTGGGCGGCGATGGGGACGACATCCTCCGGGTGGGCGGGGGTGCCACCTGAGCCAATCGACCAGACGGGCTCGTAGGCAATCTGGAGTCGCGGCAATGTCGCGACATCGAGGGTATGAAGGGCGATCTTGAGCTGGCGGGCCACGGTTTCGGGGCCGACGCCGTAGGCTTTCTCGGCTGCCGTCTCGCCGACGCAGAGCAGGACCCGGAGATCCGTCTTCATGGCCGCGAGGACTTTCTGATTGAGCGCCTCGTCGGTCTCGTGAAAGAGACCGCGCCGCTCGGCGTGACCGAGCAGGACGAGATCGACGCCGAGCGCGGTCAGCATGCCGGCGGAGATTTCGCCGGTGTAGGCGCCGTCGGTCGCCCAGTGCATATTTTGGGCGCCGACCCAGATCGCGCCGCCGAGGGCCTGCTTTTGGGCAATCGTGGCGGGGAGCGAGGTGAAGGGTGGGATGACGAAGAGTTGGACGCCAGGGGGAGGCGCGATCGAGCCGGCCAGCTCGACGTAGAACCGGCCGGACTCATCGGCCGTCTGGTTCATTTTGAGATTTGTGCCAAAGAGGAAGGGACGTGTGGTCACGAGGCTGCTCATCTCCTCCGTGAGTCGATGTCCGAGGATCGAGGGACAACGGGTAGGTGGCGCGCTGATCGGGTAGCGGGCTTGGCAGCGACGCTCGGCTATGGCTGGTGGGCGGCCAGGGAGGAGGTTGGATGGGAGGCTCCCGTGGTCGACGACAGGGTTGTCTCAAGGCGACGGCCGGTTGGGTCGAAGAGGGTCAGGCGGTCGAGGGGGAGCTCGATCCAGGTCTTGGGGCCAACCGCCAGGTCGTCGCCGAGCCGCGGCTCGACTTTGGCCTTCAAGGTTGCGTTCTCAACACCGGGGACGTGGAGGGTGAGGAGGTACTGACGGCCAATGGTGATCGACTTGCGAACGATAGTTCCCTGGACTGAGCCAGAGGTCGGATGCTCGCCGACGCGGATGTGCTCGGGCCGGATGCCGACCGTCACGGCGGTGGCGGCGCCGGGGGGGAGCCCGTGGAGGGCGACAGGTGCCGGAAAGAGGGGCGAGGCGAGGGACGAGCCGGACCTATCCGCCTGAATCGCGGCGTCAAAGAAGACCATGCCGGGGTTGCCGAGAAACCAGCCGCCGAAGCGATCATCGGGCCGGTTGTAGAGGGCGCGCGGGGCGTCGCATTGGACGATGCGGCCGTCGCGCATGAGGGCGATCTGGTCGGCGAGGGTCATGGCCTCGGTTTGGTCGTGGGTGACGTAGACGATGGTTTGGCTGAGACGGCGGCTCAGCTCCTTGAAGGCGCGTTTGAGCTGGAGCTTGGCGGTGGCGTCGACGTTGGTGATTGGTTCATCGAAGAGGATGATGCGGGGTTGGCGGGCGACCTCGCGGGCGACGGCGACCTTTTGGCGGGTGCCGTTGTCGAGCTCGGAGACCTCCTTCCCGGCGCTCGGTCCAAGCCCGAGAAGCACGATGACCTCCTCGACCCGCTGTGTACGCTCGGCCTTGCCGAGCCGCTGCGAGAGGAGCGGGAGCTCGATGTTGCGGTAGACGCTAATGCCGCGGTAGACGACGGGGTACTGGAAGACCATGCCGATCTCGCGCTTGCGAGGCGGGAGATCGGTGACCCGGCGGTCGCCAAAGTAGACCTCGCCGGCGGTGGGGCGCTCCAAGCCGGCGATGATGCGCATCAGGGTGGTCTTGCCGCAGCCGGAGGGACCGAGCAGGCAGGTGACCTGGGAATCGGCAAAGCTGAACGAGACGTCGTCGAGGGCGACGACCGGTCCGAAGACCTTACGCAAGCGATCGACGCGGACATCAGCCATAGTTTTGCCTGTCCTGACCCTTTCTCGCGGACCCGCGGAGCGCGGTGGACGGCGGGGCGATCACTGGCATCATGGCCCGGATTCCACCCAGCGAGCGCGCCAGGCGGCGGGCTCAACGCCACCAAGCCAGTATTCGGTCTGCCGGATGATCCGGCCATCGCGCAGCTCGGAGAAGGTGATCGCGCGATCGGCTTGAACGCCGTCGGTGACGGTGACGTCGGTCGCGACGCCGCGCTCGTCCGCGATCAGCCGGTCGACGGTGATCTGCCAGCGACCGACGGTCGGATAGTGCTGGTTGACCGCGACGAAATTCTCGGGACCGCGGATGCGCTCGCCCGACTGGGGCCAGTCGAGGACGAAGTCGTCGTGCAGGAACCGGCCGGCGGCGGCGAAGTCATTGGCGGCCATGGCCCGCCAGAAACCCTTGACGACGCGCTCGTTCTGGCGGGCGGCGAGGCGGTCCTGACCTCGCCGGCGAGGCTGTCGAAGATCGTGGACGAGGTCGTCGGGCGAGGTAGTGGGTGGCGAGGTGGGGATGTTCATGGGGCGACTGAACCGACGGCCGGTGCCGGGGCGTCGGGGACCAAGGACGCGGACGCGCCTTGTCCCAGGCGCTGGCCCGTTGCCGGTTGGAAGAGGATCAGATCGTGGGGGTCGATGGCGACGGTCGTTTCCTCGTCGAGGTCGTCGTGGCGAGCGTGCCGACGGGTGACGGCAGTCAGGGTCGTGCCGGCGCAGTCGAGGTAGACGATCTCCTCGCCGCCGAGATCTTCGCGAAGAACGATTCGGGCTGGAAGGCGGACACGGGGGTCGTCGCGGCCGTTGACGGTGTGGTCGCCGTCCGAACCGGCGACGATGATCAGATCCTCCGGGCGGAGGCCGACAACAACCTGGGAGCCGTCGATGGGGGTGGAGGGAGCGAGTTGGACAGGGATTTCGAAGAGCGGTGTCCGGCAGCGGGGAGTGGCGGAGCGGAAATCAAGGACGCCATCCAGGAAGTTGGCCGGCGGGAAGCCGACGAGCGCCATGGTGCGGGCGTGCTGGGGCTCCCGGTAGAGGCTCTGCGGCGGTCCGGCCTCGACGATCGAGCCACCGTCGAGGACGGCGAGGCGATCGGCGAGGGTGAGGGCCTCGATGGCGTCGGAGGTGGTGTAGAGGAAGGTGGCGCGGGAGTCCTGCTGGAGCCCGCGGAGGTCTTCGACGAGTTGCTCGCGGAGCTTGAAATCGAGGCCGGCGAGGGGATCGTCGAGAACGTAGAGATCGCTGCGCTTGGCGATACCGCGGGCGATGGCGACCCGCTGCTTCTGACCGCCGCTGAGCTGATCGGGGCGCTTGCCGACGAGGTCGGTGATCTTGAGCATTTCGGCGGCGTGGCGGACGATCGGCTCGCTGTCGCCCGTGGGGAGACCCGCGAGGTGGAGCGGGTAGGCGATGTTGTCGTGGACGCTGAGGTGAGGGTAGAGGGCGAAGGACTGGGGGACGTAGCCGATGTTGCGGTCGGCGGCGGCGAGTTTGGTGACGTCATCGCCACGGAGGATGACCCGGCCCGAGGTGGGACGCTCCAGCCCCATCAAGATCCGCATAAGGACCGACTTGCCGGCAGCGGGCGGGCCGTAGACGACCATGAAGTCGCCGGGCGCGACGGAGAGATTGACGTCGTCGAGGACAGACGCCGGCCCGTAGCTCTTGGCGATCCGCTCGAAGGTCAAGATGGGGTCGCGTCCCGCCGTGGTGCCCATGACCGCCCGATCGCCTCCTTATTGCCCGAGCCGGATCATGTAGGGGGCCAGCCAGATGGCGAGACCGAAGACGGCGGCGACGATAACCCAGGTGAGGGCTAACTGTCGCATCGACTTCGCGAAACCGGCGGTGGGGGCGATATTGCCGAAGGCGATCTGCATAAAGGCGGCGATCATCAGGAGGGGCAGCCCGATCTGATAGAGCGATTTGCTGACGCTCTGAGCGATGAGGACGAAGCCGACGAACATGACCGCGATCAGGATCGCCTGGAAGCGGGCCGCGAACGGGGTTCGGGCGACAGGCGGGGCGACGTCGGAAGAGGCGCCCGCGATGACGCGTCCATCTTCGGAGGCCGACTCGAGCGCGGGATCGACGGTGCTGACGGGAGACGACATCGCGTTAGACCTCGCCGCGGACGGTACCGAAGGTCATGCCGACGAGGAGGTACTTTTGGAAGACGTAGATGGCGATGATGGGGGGGAGGACGAAGACGAAGGAGAGCGAGGCGATGTAGCTCCAATCGGTGCTGCCGCCCTGTTTGAGGCCGGTCGCGAGCTGGACGGGGATCATGGTCGAACCCTTGCCGCCGAGGATGTAGTTGAAGAGGAACTCGTTCCAGACAAAGATCAGGTTGAAGATGGCGGCGGCGACGAGGCCAGGTTTGACCTGAGGTAGGACGACGCGAAAGATGACATGGAGCCGGGAGCCGCCATTGACGAGAGCGGTTTCGTCATAGCGGAGCGAGACGCCATCGAGGAAGCCTTTCAGAATCCAGAGGGAGAAGGGAATGCAGAACATGGCGTAGAAGAGGAGCATGCCGGGGAAGGACTTGCTCCAGTGAAAGGCGTTGTACATGAGGAAGACGGGGACGACGACGGCCGAAGCCGGCACCATTCGGACTGAGAGCAAGAGAAACATAAGGAAATTGGTACCGGTCGGCTTGAACCGCGAAAAGGAATAGGCGGCTAAGAAAGCGACGACGAGGGCGATGAGGACGGCGCCGATGGAGAGGGCGAAGCTGGTCCCGAGATATTGCCAGAAGTTCGGTTGGGTGAAGACGCGCCGGAGGTTGTCGAGGGTTGGGGTGAAGAGCCACTTCGGCGGCCAGGAGAGCAATTCGCCGGCGGATTTGAAGGCCGCGAGGAAGATCCAGAGGACGGGCAGAAAGAAGACGAGCGCGATACCCCAGAGGAGCAGATGGTAGAGGTGCTGGCGCCAGGTCGTGCCGGTCATCGCAATTGGGTCCTTGTCTCGCGGTAATTGAGGATATAGAGGTAGATGGAGGTAAAGGCGATGGCGATGAGAAGGGTGACGATCGCCAGCGAGGAGGCGGCGCCCATCTGGAATGCCTCGAAACCGGTCCGGTAGAGGGAGAGCCCGACGAACTCGGTGCGATTGCCGGGGCCGCCATTGGTCATCAGGTAGGGCAGGTCGGTGGTCTTGAAGGCGTCGATGGTGCGGAGGAGGATGCCGAGCATGAGGATGAATTTGCCGTGGGGGAGGACGATGTACCAGAGCCGTTTGAGCCAGGGGAGTCGATCGACCTCGGCGGCCTCCAGCTCGGCCTTGGGGACCGAGCCGAGGGCGGCGAGGGTCATCAGGATCATGAAGGGGGTCCACATCCAGACGTCGACGGCGATGGTTGCGGCGAAGGCGTAGTTTTTGTTGCCGAGGAAGTCGAACGTGTGGCCGACGATTCGTTTGGCGTAGTAGTTGGCAACGCCGAAGGTGGGATCGTAGATGAGCCGGTAGAAGGTGCCGACGGCGACTGGGGGAAGGACCATCGGGGTGAAGAGGAGCGTTAACGCCAAGCGGCGGCCGGGCATCCGTGCGCTGCCCCAGAAGAGGAGACCGAGGAGGACGCCAAGGATCGTGGCGAGGCCGACGGTGATGACCATGAATGAGAGGGTGCGGGCGAGTGTGCCCCAGATTTCGCTGCTGGAGAGGATGTTCCGGAAATTCTCGAGGCCGACGTAGCGGGCGGGGCGTGCGGAGGTGACTTTGTAGCGATAGAAGCTGAGCCCGAGGAGCCAGAGAAGGGGGACGATGTTCCAGACGAGAAAGAAGATGAGGATCGGCCCGAGCAGGAGCATCGGAAAGAAGCGGCTGTCATCGAGCGCCCGGAGACCGCCTCGCGCCCGTGGCCGCGACGGCGCGAAACCGACGGGGTCGACGCGATCGAGTTGGGTCCCAATATGGGCCATGGCTGCTCCGGACGAGGACTGAGGACTGAGCGACGGGTCGTTGATCGCTCAGTCCTCGGTCGTCGGGTTGGGCGATTAGCCGAGGGTGACGTCGTTGCAGGCATCGGACGGCTCGATCTCCGAGCGCCCGGCGTCGTAGAGGATGCCTTGTTGCTTGCAGGCGGCGAACTTCAACGCTTGCATGGGATCGGTGACGATGTCGGTCATGTAAGCGCTGAAGGCTTCCTGCTGCTGGGCGAGCATCTCGGAGTAGTTGGGGTCGTGCCAGAAGTCGCGGGAGCGGCCTTCGGTGATCATGTACTTGTAGGCGCGGAAGTGGGGTTGAATCGACTCGAAGCTCGGGTCGTCGAGGACCGCCTTGACCGCGGGGTTGCCGCCGCGCTTGGCGAACGTGAGCTGGGTATCTGGTTGGTACCAGAACTTCATGTAGTCGATGGCGACTTGCATGTGGTCGGCGTCGTTGAAGGCGTTGATGACCCAGGGCTGGCCGCCAAGGGTGTAGATCCGCTTCAGGGAGCCGTCAGCCTGCTTGAAACCCGGCGGGACCATGATCGCGACCTGCTCCGGCGAGATCGGCTTGGCGTCGTCGGCCTTGGTGCCGGCGGGCGCGCCTGGCTTCTGGTTCATCATCTGGGGGCCGAGGGCGGACCATTGGAGGCAGGTGGCGAGCTTGCCGGCGGTGAAGGCGTCGACCTCCTCGGCGATGCCAAAGTTGGTGGCGCCGCTGGGCGCGTACTTGAGGAAGGTCTTGTTGCGCTCGAGGCCCTTGGCGTTGACGTCGGTGTCGAGGATGCCCTCGACTTGCCCCGTCTTCGGATCCCAGACGTCGCCACCGGTCGAGAACATGAACGGGTAGGCATAGCACGAAACGAAGTCGTAGACCTTGGACCATTGGAAGGCCGTGCCGTAGAGATCCTTGTCGGGGCGGGTGAAGAACTTGGTGATCCGCTCGTAGCGGTCGATATCGACTTTCTCCCAATCCTCGAACGTCTGAGGCAGGTCCTCGCCGTTATTGGCGTCCTTGTAGGCGTCGCGCTCCTTCTGATCCGTAAAGAGATCCTGGCGGACCGCGACGGAGATGGTATCGCCTTCCTGAGGGAATCCCCAGAGCTTGTCGCTGCCATCGGGGTAGACGCGATAGCCGGCCTGGGCGATATCCTCGAACTTGATATCGAGGTCGGGGTTCTTGGCGATGATGTCGTTGAGCTGGACGATCCAGCCTGGCTCGGCGAGCGCGCCGAGCCACTGGCTGTCGCTGATGATGATGTTGTACTGGGCCGACTTGGATTGAAGCGAGGTGGCGGCCTTTTGGAAGAGGGACTCGAACGGGGCTTCCTCGAAGGAGAAGTTGACGTCGTAGCCGTAGGTCTGCTTGGCGTACGGCTTGAATAGCTCGGTGGCGAGGTCGACGCCGAGCTTGCTGGGGGGCCAGCCAGCGATGCCGAGGATGGTCATGTCGATCGACTTGCCGGCGAGGGCGCTGGTTGCGGCGGCGGGCGACGCTTGGGCCATGGCCGGCACGGAGCGGTAGGCGGTCATCAGACCGGCGATGGCCGGGGCGCTGAGCCCGAGGGCGAGCGCGCGTTTGAGCGCCTGGCGCCGGCTGAGCCGGCCCGCCATGGCATCGCGCAGCAACTCCGCGTGCGAGGTCGACAAATCCTTCGAGGTCACCGTTGACTCCTTTCGCCACCATTGTTTGCGAGCGCTCCACCGCGCTCGCCATCGTTTTGCCGCGCCCGGCGCGGCGAGTTGGGACTGAGTGATGATGCGGGGGTGCCACCTCCATTTCGGTCCGCGGTGAGTATCGAGACGAACGGCAGGGAGCCGGGTTGATGAACCGCGATCCCGGCGGCTCGGCTGCATCGATGAGGAGGAATCGCCGGCAATGCGGAGAACGGCGCGCCGTGATCGGGGACGATGTCCAGATTGGCGGCGACGGAGCGCTCTCGGGCCGAAATGATGAGCCGAGCGGGCGAACGCTACCAGAGGGTCAAAGTCGTGTCAAGACGCCGAAAGTTCGCCGGTTGGAGGTGGGGTGGGTGGGGCATCCACGACCGTCTGGATAGGGCATGAAAGGAGGATCGTCAGCCGCCGAAGATGGCCCGACCGACGCGGACATGGGTCGCGCCCTCGGCGATGGCGATGGGATAGTCGTTGCTCATGCCCATCGACAGGAGAGGGAGATCGAGCGAGGGGTCCGTTTGAAGCAACTGATCCCGAAGCGCGCGTAGGCCGGCGAAGACCGGCCGCGTCTCCTCCGGGTCGGCGACGAGGGGGGCGATCGTCATTAAGCCACGAAGGGAGAGATGGAGCGAGGCGTGGATGCGGGTGGCGAGCGCGGCGGCGTCTTCCGGGGCGCAGCCGGCCTTCTGCGGCTCGCGGGCGACGTTGACCTGAAGGAGGACCGGCAACGTCTGGTCCTGAGCGGCGGCGGCCTTCTCCAGAGCGTCGACGAGGGAGAGGCGGTCGACCGACTCGATGACGTGGAAGAGGGCGGCGGCGGATCGCGCTTTGTTGCTCTGGAGTTGACCGATGAGGTGGAGCACGCCGTCTTCAGGCAGGGGGGCGGTGAATTTGGCGAGGGCGTCCTGGACGCGGTTTTCGCCGAAGTGGCGGACGCCGAGGGCGTAGGCAGCGTCGACGGCCGCACGGTCGACTGTTTTGGAGACGGCGATCAGGGTGACGGCGCCGGGGTGGCGACCGGAACGTTCCGCGGCCGCGGCAACCTCGGTGCGGACGGCGGCGATCCGCTGCTCCAAGGAGGTCGCTGTCAGCATCGTGTTCTCCGTGCGGTCTGGCGCCGCGCTGCATGACGTGTGGCGCCTTGAGGGCGACTGGACCTGAGAACGCGGCCCCGACGGCGGCGATCGACACCATTGATAAATGGTCGGCTGGCTCCTCGCAAGGTGGTACGCATGGCGACCGGGGGGAATCGGACACTTACCCGGCCAGGGAGATGATGGCGCCGAAACGTCCCGTGTTTGCGCCTTGGCCGCGATGGGAGAACGAGTCTTCGCCGGCACAGCGGGTGCAGATCGGACTGTGCTCGATGTGCTGGCTGAGGAGGCCGGCGCGGGTGAGGAGGAGGGTGTTGGCGGCGTGGAGGTCGAAGGTGCGGCGCGGGCCGGTGGCGGTCAGGGATAAGGACGCGGCGGCGCCAGCCCGCGCCTGCCAGGCGGTGATGACGTCTGGGCCGACCTCGTAGCAGCAGGCGCCGATGGCGGGACCGAGGAAGGCGAGCAGCTGATCTGGACGGCTGCCGAACTGAGCGGACATCGCGGCAACGGCGGCGGCGGCGATGTTGGCGACGGTGCCGCGCCAGCCGGCGTGGACGGCGGCGATGGCGGGACGCTGGGGATCGACGAGGAGGAGGGGGAGGCAATCGGCGTGAAGGGAGAGGAGCGCCACCCCTGGCTCGTCGGTGATCAGGGCATCGGCGATGCCGACTCGTCTTGAGTCCGGCCGGGCGCCTACGCCAGCGTGGTCACGACGAACCCGCAGTACGTCGGCGCCGTGAACCTGGCCCGCGGCGACCAGGCGATCGGGATCGACGCCGATAGCGGATGACCATTGCCGGCGCATTTGCCAGGCGTCCGCCGTGTCCCTTGGTGGGCCATAGCCGAGATTGCCATCGGCGAGGCCGAGGCCCGGAACCCGGTGAGTGATGCCGTGAATCACGCCAGGGTGGTCGCTGAGGAGGCGACTCCGGGTGACGGGTAGGAGCGCGCTGTCCAGAGGTGGGTATCGTTGTTGGGCGAAGGGATGGCGGCGGGGAATCATGGGCCGGCTCCGGCGCGGGCGGCGCTGAGGATGATCTGATCGATGACCTGCTCGACGGGGGCATGGTCGTCGGTGAAGACCGTGCCTCCTGCCGGAACCTCCCGGAGGTTGCCGGAGGCGAGGCTGCGCTCGGCGACGAGGCGGACAGGAGAGGTGGTTGGGAAGGAGGCGATGTTGGCTTTGAAGGCGTCGATCCCACCCGGGGCGTTGGTGCCGACGACGATGCTGTTGCTGTAACTCTCGACGTCGATGACGTAGACGTGGGCATAGACGGCGCGCATGGTCGAGGCGATAACGTTGACGAGGCGAAAGTCGGTTGCGGTACGGCCGGCGTTGACGACGGCGACGCCGGCGGGGTTGAGGTGGTCGGAGACTTCCTGGAAGAACTCCTTCGACGTGAGCTGGAAGGGGATGTAGGGCTGGCGGTAGGCGTCGATGCCGATGAGATCGTAGCGACGATCGGTTGTGCGGAGGAAGTAGCGGCCGTCTTCGACCAGGATGTTGAGATTTGGCAGGGCATTGAGCCCGAAGTATTGGCGTCCGACGCGGGCGACGTCGGGGTCGAGCTCGACGCCATCGATGGGGATTGGGCCGTATCCGGCCGTGAGCTGGCGAGCGACCGTGCCACC
>JAABUN010000563.1_pt1 | contig 94705 bp, 78 predicted proteins | sample 5559311 | NCBI WGS metagenome assembly JAABUN01 (sample SAMN10711877, study PRJNA513370) | rock metagenome | isolation source: Antarctica rocks | place: Antarctica: Victoria Land, Siegfried Peak sud | reverse complement strand
CCGCTCCCGCCCACCGCAACCCCGACGCCTTCACCGACCCCGATTCCGCCCACTGCCACGCTCGAGCCCACCGCGACTCCAACGCCATCGCCGACTATCACCCCCGCGCCGACCGCAACCCCGATCCCTTCACCGACCCCGGTTCCGCCCACTGCCACGCCCGAGCCCACCGCGACTCCGACACCATCGCCGACTATCACCCCCACGCCGACCGCAACCCCGATCCCTTCACCGACCCCGGTTCCGCCCACTGCCACGCCCGAGCCCACCGCGACTCCGACACCATCGCCGACCCCGCTCCCGATCGCGATGTTCCGCGGAGATCCGGCACACACCGGAGCACAGCCCGGTCCCCTTCCTGTCCAGCAACCTGAGCCACTCTGGTCCGTCTCGACCAGGGCCGAGCTTGCCTCCTCCCCAGCGGTCACTGGGAATACCGTCTTCATCGGCAGCTTCGACGGCTCGCTCTACGCTCTCGACGCCGCTACCGGTGAGCGCCGCTGGATCTTCCCTACCAACGACCAGATCTCGGCATCGCCGGCCATCGCCGACGGCATCGTCTACGCTGGCAGCGTCGACGGCATCCTTTACGCCGTCGACAGTAGCACCGGTACCGAACGATGGCGCTTCCAGACCGGGGACGCGATCGCCGCCTCTTCCGTCATCGCCAACGACACCGTGTTCGTCGGAAGCTGGGATGGCTTCCTCTACGCCCTCGATGCCGCCACCGGCGCTGAGCGCTGGCGGTTCGCGACCGGAGCCGAGCTCTACGCCACAGCCGCTGTGGCCGATGACGTCGTCTATGTCGTCGCGGTCGATGGCACGTTCCACGCCCTCGACGCCTCCACCGGCGCGCTCCGCTGGAACATCGAGGTCGACGCCTCGGTCAACTCCTCGCCAGCGGTTTCCGGAGAGACCATCTATTTCGGAACGGGCGCGGGAGATGTCGTCGCCATCGCGACCGCCGACGGCACGGAACGCTGGCGATTCCCCACCGCTGGCGCGGTCACCTCGTCGCCCGCCGTCGTCGACGGGATCGTCTACGTCGGCAGCGATGACGGCTCCCTCTATGCGCTCGATTCACGGAATGGAACCTTGGTCTGGGCTTACGCGACCGGGGCCGGCATCTTCTCGTCCCCGGCCGTGGTCGACGGGATCGTCCTCGCCGGCAGCCTCGATGGGTTCCTCTATGCCGTCGATGGGTCAGCGGGAGAGCTCACGTGGCGAGTTCAGGTGGGTGAGGGCGGCGTTTATGCGTCACCATCGGTGGTCGGCGGCGTCGTGTACATCGGCGGCCTCGATGGCACCGTTGTGGCCCTCGGAGCACCCAAATAATTGACGCGCGCCGCGGGGATGAGGAACCGACCGGGGCGGAAGGCTCCGCCGCACGCAGGATTTGAGGCGCCCCTTGATCTCAGCGCGAAGCGTGAACCTCCTGATCGTCGGTGCGGGGCCGTACGGGCTGGCGATGGCCGCCTGCGCCGCCGACCTCTCGATCGACTACGAGATCGTCGGCGAGCCGATGGGGTTCTGGCATCGGCATATGCCTGCGGGTATGCTCCTCCGCTCGGCCTCGGACTGGCATCTCGATCCCATCGGAGTGGACACCCTGGAGGAATACATCGTGGGGCGGGACAGGAAACCGAGGGAGGCCGAGCCGTTCTCCCGGGATTTCTATCTCGGGTATGCCGCCTGGTTCCAGCGTCGCAAGTGCATTGCGCCGACGTCCGACCTCGTCACCCGGCTCGATATGACAACCAGTCATCGGTTCCATGCGGTTCTCGCCAGCGGCGACGAGATCACGGCGCGCCGGATCGTGCTGGCGATCGGCATTGCGGCTTTCCCGCACATTCCGGCGGACCTTGCGGCAATCCTGCCGCAAGGTCGCTACGGCCATACCCGGGACGAGGTCGACCTCGAACGATTCGCCGGGCGGCGAGTGCTTATCATCGGCGGCCGCCAGAGCGCCTACGAATGGGCGGCGCTCCTGGTCGAGGCGGGAGCCGCCAAGGTCCATCTCGTCCATCGTCATCCCCGCCCCGCGTTCGCCGCGGCCGACTGGTCATGGGCGAGCCCGCTCGTCGCCCGGATGGCGACCGATTCCGGCTGGTATCATCGTCTTTGCCCGAAGGAACAGAGAGTGATCGTTGATCGCATGTATGGCGAGGGCCGCCTCAAGATCGAGCCCTGGCTCGAATCGCGGGTAGAACGCGCGGACATCCGGATCTGGCCTGAAACAACGCTGGCGACGTGTTCGACAACTGCGGCCGGCGCCATCTCGGCGACGCTCGGCACGGGCCGTCGGCTCACGGTCGATCATGTCATCCTCGCCACCGGCTACAAGGCGCGGATCGACCAGTTGCCCTTCCTGCGCTCCGGAAACATTTCGTCGAAGCTCTGGACGCAGGATGGATTCCCGGTGCTGGACGAATTGTTCCAGAGCAGTGTGCACGGTCTCTACATCACGAGCATGCTGGCGAGCCGGGATTTCGGTCCGTTCTTCGGCTTCACGATCGCGGCCCGCGCCTCCGCCCAGGCGATTGGCGCCCATCTCCTCACCGCCGACACACATTCTTTCGCCCGCGACATGTAGTGGCCGCCCTCGCCGCCGCGACCGGTGGCGGCCAGGGCAGCGCAGACCACAAAACCGCCCCGCCCACAAACGTTTTGCACCTCGCTCGAGCCGGCCGGGCCACTCCACGCTGGGCATTATCGCGGCGCGAGCAATTCCTCGACGGCCACTCAGACCGCTGGATCGAAGAGCAAGACGAACGAATCGCCGCCGGGGCCGAAATCCCTCGCCGGTTGCTCGTCGACCTCGGCGGTGACGATGGCCAGCATCAAGGAGATAAGTGAGACGACGTGGACGAGACGACGTGGACCGCTAGCTCGCCCAGGATACGAACACGGTCAGCACCATGGAAAGGGATCGGTCAACCCGGGATCGTGGCGTCCCGGCGGTACGATGGTGCACGGGTCACATCAGAAACCAGTGCACATCATCCAGGCGCGATACCCGACGCAACGTGCTCAGGCCATTCCATGCGGGTCCTCCCCTCGTCACTGAGTACTCCGCCGAGCGCCATCCGCAACACCTCGTCGAAGAGCCGGTCACGATGCAGCCGTCCAAGCGCCGGAGTCGCGGCGGGAACCCCCGGCTCGTCGCCACCGGTGATGTGACCGGTAATCTCCAGCGACACGAAGCCGTGGACCGCCGCCCAGGCCGCGAAGGCGATGACCGGCGAGGACATCACGCAGAACGTACCTTCGGCAATGCCGCGATCCGCGATCCGCAGCAGCGTGCCGAATCCGCCATGAGGCCCGACTGTGCAATCGTCATCCTGTGGGGGCGTCTTGAGGCCGCCGAACACGAGCCGGTACAACTCGGGATGGTCGAGCGCGTAGGAGCGGTATGCGTGCCCGAGTACGCCCAGCGCCTGCATCGCGTTCGCCGCCGGCGGGATATCCGCCATCGCCCGTTCGCAATGGGCGCCGAGCCCATCGGAGCCATTGAAATAGAGGCTGGCCAGGATTGCTTCCTTGGAATCGAAGTACTCGTAGAGCGCCCCGGCGGAATAGCCGACGGCCTGGGCCACGGCCCGGATCGTGAAGCCCTCGACGCCCTCGGCGGCAACGAGCCGTCCGGCGGCCGCGAGAATCGCCGTCCGCATCTCCTGCCGCCCTCGCTCCCGCCGCGCTTCGGCACCGGTCAGCTTCGGTTCATTCAACATTCGTCAGCCCCCTGAACATTGTTCAACTTATGATGTAGTGACGATACCAGAGAATTCGCTGATCGTCAATCGCTTTTCCGAACACCGTTCAATCAGTGTGTCGTTTGGCGCGGCTCGCGGGAAACGGTCTACGTGGACGGTCCGTGGAAGCGCCACGTCATACCCGGCCCTAACCGACGGGTGACGCACGTCCGGTTCCGGCGCCTCGGCACCTCCAGCCGCTCACCCGCGATCGAGGATCTCCAGCACCGGCGCAAACGCCTCGATTCCGGCCGCCGTGCACGGGTCGGGATAGATCTGGACATGGGAGATGCCCGCCCGCGCATAGGCTCGCATCTCCTCGGCCAGCTCCTCCGGCGTGCCCGTCAACGACGGCACCGGCTGGCCTGGCCGCCCGTACGCCCCCGGAAAATCGACCATCACCGCCGCCGTCCGCGCCAGCGTCGCCGGATTCCGGCCCACCTCCCGGCAGGCGGCATCGACCGCCTCGCGCAACGGCGCGACGCCGCTGGCCCGGTTCCCGGTCGTCACCGCCCAGACGTTCCACTGGTCAGCGTGCTCGGCGATCAGCCGCGTCATCCGCTCCCCGCCAAAGGTTCCGACCATGATCGGCATTCCCTCCGGTCGCGGACCGCGCGGGATTAGCTTGCAGCCGGGCGCCTCGTAGTACGTGCCGCGGTAATCGACCTCGCCCTCGCGAAGCAGCGAGCGAATGATCGTGAACGCCTCTTCGAACCGCGAGAAGCGGTGATCGAAGGGGTAGCCGAAGGCGCGGTACTCCAGCTCGGCCCAGCCCGCCCCCAGCCCCAGTATCAGCCGCCCGCCGCTGATCTCGTCGACCGTCTCCGCCATCTTCGCCGTCAGCGCCGGGTTCCGGTACGCCGTGCAGCTCACCAGGGGCCCGATCTCCAACCGCGTTGTGGCAGCAGCCAGCGCCGCGATCATCGACCAGCACTCCCAGGCACCCTGCTTCTCATGCCCCTCGACCTGCATCAGCAGATGGTCCGCGAACCAGAGCGAGTCGTACCCCAGGTCTTCCGTCCGCCGCGCCATCGCCAGGAGGTCCGCCCAGCCCGCCGTCGCGCCGGCCATCTCGCGCTCCGACTCCGGCAACATGATCCCGATTTTCAGCGGCCGCTTGCTGGTTTCGCCCATCTTCGGCTCCTGCTCACGCGGGAATGCGACACAGCGAGGCTGGGTCGTGTCCGCGTACCACGCTGCCGGATCGGCAGTTCCGGCTACCTGTCTCAGTTCAGGAAGGGGCTCAGCGGGAGGGTGACTTCCGCGCCCGTCGCCATCGACAGCAGCCCCGCCTCCAGGATCTCCTGGGAATCCCGCGAGACACGCGGCTCCACCATCCCCACGAACGGCTCGTCGTGCAGCAGGCAGTGCGTGAAATAGGCGATCGCCGACCCGTAGTGGCCCGGCAGCGCCTCGGCCTCGACCGTCCGCCCCTCGCGCGAGCTGCGCTCTCCCGGCCCACCGGCGTTCGCCACGCTCAGCTCCTTCTGGCCCGTGATCGCGATCGCCCCCTTGTCGCCATAGACCATCGGCGGAACCGGCACTGGCACCGCCGGCTGGGTCCAGGTGCCTTCGGCAATCGAGTGGCCGCGCGGATAACCCAGGATCATCACCGCGTTGTCCTCGACCGTGAAGAACTCCTTGGAATACCGCCCGCCGAGCCCCAGCACCTTGCTCGGCTGCCCCATGATCCAGCGGCTCAGGACCGCGCCGTACGAGCAGAAGTCGATCGCCGCGCCGCCGCCGTTTCGCTCGTGGTCGACCAGCCAGCCCCAGCCGACACGCCCGACCGCCTCTCCGGTGAGATAGCTCGCCGGGGGACCGCCGTGCCCCGCCCGGTGATGCACCTGCCAGACATCGCCGATCTCCCCCGCGTCGATCAGCTTTTTGGCGTGATGGTTCGCCGGCGACCAGTTCGTCGGCCAGTTGATCATCAGCCGCACCCCGTGCAGCGCCGTCGTCGTCGCCATCCGCTCGGCGATCTCGAGCGAGGCCGCCATCGGCTTCTCCTTCATGACGTGGATGCCGTGCGAGGCGGCCTCCTGGATCACATCAGCGGCGTTGAGATTGTCGGCGCAGGTCACGATCGCCGCCGGGCGCCCCGTCTCGTAGAGCGCCTCCGCCGTCTCGAAGACCGGGACGCCACTGTGCTTGCTCGCGAAGAACGCGCGCAGCTCCGGATCCTCGATCACCATTCCAACCACATCCGCCGTCTCGCACTCCAGCGCCGATTGCAGCAATCCGCCAAAATGCAGGTGATCGCCACCGACAAACCCGAGTCGAACCTGCCGCTCCGTCACCGCGTCCTCCATTCTCTCGCCTCAGCAAAAAGCATTCGCAACAGTGCCGCGATCAGATCGCAATCGCCGGCTCCACCACCGGCGCGCCCCGGTCCAGCGGCAGCGTCACCGGCTGGCCGATCTCGGCCGAGCGGTAGATCGCCAGCACCAGTTCGAGCGCATCGCGGCCATCGGCGCCGGTCAGCACCAGTGGTGTGTCGTCCAGCACGGCGTCGACCAGATGCTCGATCTTGCGGTAGTGAAGCGTCAGCAGCGAAGGCTCGGTCGCCGGGATGTTTCGCCACCCCCGCAGGTTGTCCCGGTCGCCGAGCCGGGTAGAGAACAGGCTCACACCCTCCCCCTTCTCCAGCCTGATCGAACCTTCCGAGCCGTCGATCGTGGTCGTGCCGTGGCTCGCCTTGACCGCCCAGGCGCTGTACCACGACCCCATCGCCCCGCTTCTGAACGTGAGATGAGCGGCGACCGTATCCTCGACATCGAGATCGGTCAGCAGCTCGCCGCGCACCGTGACCTCCTTGCGGAAGATCGCGCTCGTCGCGAACACCCGCTCGACCGGCCCCAGCCACCAGTTGAGGTTGAACGCGGTGTAGATGCCCCAATCCATGAGCACCCCGCCACCGGACAGCTCTCGCTTCAGGAACCAGGGTGCCCCGTGCGAGGAGGGGCTTACCGCGACGATATTGAGCCCCATCACCCGCCCGATCAGCCCGTCGTCGAGAATCTGCTTGACGAGCGGCCCGCCGACGCCGAACCGGGTCTGGTAGCCCATCGTGAACTTGACACCGGCCCGGTCCGCCGCCGCGACCATCGCGTCGGCGTCCTCCAGCGAGATCGCGATCGGCTTCTCGCAGAGGATGTGCTTGCCCGCCTCCGCCGCCGCGATCACGGTCTCGGCGTGGGCGGCGGCCCACGAGGTCACGCAGACCGCCTCGACTTCCGGGTTCATGAGGAGATCGTGGTAGTCCTGATACCCGGTGCAGCCGTACTGCTCCGCCGTCGCGTTCGCCCGCTCGCGGTCGATATCGGCCACCGCGACCAGATTCGCGCGCGGATTGCGGACGATGTTCGGCAGATGAGCGGCGTGCGCGATCCCGCCGCAACCAATGACCCCCATGCCCAGCCTTCGCTCTGACACCGGTCCTTCCCCTCGTTCGGTCCATGTGCGCTCTGCGCCGATCCGTCGTCATGCCGGTGCGTCAGATTCCGTAGTGCTCGTCGATCTCCTCCTGGTAGGCCGCGACCGAACCATTCATCACATCGGACACGGCGACAGGCCGCCCGATCGTCGCCGATTCGAGCACGCTGTAGGCGGTCGCCAGATCGAGCACGCCCTCCGCTCCGCTCGCCTCCATCGACCCGTTCGCCGCGATCGCGGTCAGGAAATCGAGCATCTCCAGCGCGAAGGGGTCGGTGAGCCCACCTGGGAAGTAGCCGTTCCGCAGGTCCGGCGGCGCGCCGCGACGGAACACGTCGGCGGCCTTGCCCCGGAACCCGTCGTCCCGCACGACCTCGCCACCCTTGAGACAGCCAGTCGATCCGTAGATGGCGGGATCGGCGGTCAGCCCGGTCGGCTCGCCGTGCCCGCCCCAGCTCGAGAATGTCGTGCCGATCGCGCCGTTCTCGAAACGCAGGTTGGCGACGAAGACATCCTCGACCTCGTTGCGGACGCCGGACGTCACCGTGCCAGCGGCGTCTCGTGTGAACCGCTCCGGCTCCAGCGTCTTCGTATAGGCGCTGATCTCCGCGACCGGACCCATCAGGTACCGGATCTGATGGAAGAGATGAACCCCGATGTCGATCGCGCCACCGCCCCCGGCGGCCAGCTTCCGGTGCCGCCAGGGGGTCCCGGCGACGATCCGGTCCGGCGACCATTCGTTGCCGATCCCGCCGGAGATCCAGAGCTGCAACGCGCCGATCATTCCCCCGTCGATCACCCAGCGCGCCGCCCGCGCCGATTCGGCGTAGCGGACCCCTTCGGCCACCCCGGCGACGAGCCCGCGCCGCGCCGCCTCCTCGACGATCGTTTGCCCGGCCCGGACCGTGATCGCGAACGGTTTCTCGATCAACACATGCTTGCCGGCGGCGAGGCAATCGAGCGCGACCGTGTGATGCATACCGACCGGGACGAGGATCAGGACGGCGTCGACCACGTCGTCATCGAGCATCGTTCGCCAGTCATCATAGATCTCGGGCAAGGTGTCGGCGTGAAGATCGCTGGCATAGAGATGGGGCGCGCCGAGCGGGTCACGCTCGTTGGTGGCCACGGGTGGCCGAGGGGGAGGCCCCTCGCCCCGGAGCCGGAACATCACCGCGTCCTCGATCCGCCGGGCGGCGATCGCGGTAATCCGGACCTGGGCCAGATCGGCGTCGAGGATCGCCTGGAGACCGCGCAGGTGGGCCGGAAGGATCCGCGCCGCGCCGACGATCCCGAGCCGCACCGGCTGTCCGTCCGGCCGTTCCGTCACCATGGTCCTCCCCGCATCCGTACATCCAGCCATTTGGCTGCATTGACGCCGGTACGGTACCGACCACGACCCGAGCTGTCTACCCTTTCCGCAATCTCATCGCGTGATGTGAACCGATATCAGCCCACCGGAACTCCGAGCACCGATCGAAGCCGAGAACCCATTTGCTCTTGTCGAGAGGCATAGAACTCCATGAAACCCGTTATATCGTCTGGAACGTCACCTAGCTCATGGCGCGATCGATAGGCCTCCCTGGCTCCCTCGTTCGGGTAATGCTCCACCATCCACGCCGCCGGGTACTTGTCCTGCTTCGCGACATTGACCGGTCCCTCAATGAGCTGAAGGTTCGGCAACAGGTTGAAACGGACCATGAACGCTTCGACATCCGGCTCGGGCACACCGGCGGCCAGCAGGCGGGAGCTGGTGAATCGGCTTTGGGGGAAGATGTGGTCGATGTGGAACTCGTAGCGGAAATCCATTCCCGGATAGAGGAGGGAGAGGAGCGGGAACGTGCGCTTGTCACCGGACGACATGCTGAGGAGATCCTGAATCTCTTCTTCCCCGAACCGGAGAGATTTGCCACGCTGCACCATTGCGGCCTCGAGTTCGGTGACAGGAAAGTGCGCGGCACCGTGCTCCTCGATCGTGCTCCTGAGCGCCAGCAGGAGCTGATCGAGACCACTTCCCCAGACTCCAGGCTTGAGCAGTGATTGCACAACCCATCCTCTGATCTGGTCACGGTCGTCCCGGTGGGCGTCCAGCGTAAGGAAGTTCTCCTGCGCGTTCCGCTTGTAAAGGTAGTAGGCCACCGGGATGATGACGCTATCGGCGGTGAGTGTTCGTTCCGAGAAACCGAAGCCGGAGAGCAGGCGAACAGCCAATCGGAGTGCCTGCGCAATGACGGACCAGTTGGCTTCGAGTGTGGCCATGTTGGTCGTGTTGAAGTTGGTGACCCGGAACGCGATGCTTGGAATGTCGGAGAGAACGAGGCCAGCCTTCAGGACCAGATCCTTGCTTACGTTGAACCGTTGTCCGATGTCATTGAGCTCGTCGACGAGGCCGTGGATCACCTCTCGCGCGTCGACCTCCTTCCATTGCGCCGTCGCAATGCTGAGCAGCAAGTCGGAATACGACAGGATGGTTCCGCCGCTATTCACCCGGATGAAGATATTGAGCACCTTGTCGAGATCCTGCGACTCCTCCTCGTAATAGTTGATGACTGGTTTGAGATGGACGACTGCATGAAGATCGCTGAGCGTGCGAAACGACAACTTGACATCCTTGACCCCGGAGTCTTCGACGAAATCCAGAAGGTCGGGGCCGTATTCCATTTTCACAATATCGGATACGCGAAACCAGTGCTCACCTTTGGCTGTCCGTTCAGTCAACTGGTCCTGGCTCAGGAATCGAAAGTCATACATCATCCCCATGTCATTCCCAGCGGCATGCCCATCCAGCCCCAGGTACAGGTGCCGTACGGGGTACGCCCAGGGGCTGTCCACCCACCTCCGTGGCAGCTTCTCGGCATGGCTTCCACGCAGGCCAATATTGAGTGCGGTCAAACGTTGCTGCCCGTCGAGAATACCGATAATCTCCCGTGCTTCGAACATGTCGAAGCGCTTCAGGTGGCGAGCGGTTCGCTGATGGTAGTGGGTCAGGAACTCGTAGAAGACGAATTCACGGCAATGTTCGCGATCGACCTTCCAGAAGAGGAACGAGCCGATCGGATACCCCTGCATCAGGCTATCGAACAGCCGGACGATCTGATCGGGTCTCCAGACGACTTCCCGCTGAATGGCCGGAAGAAGGTAATCGTGACGGGTGATTTTCGCGAGCGCTTTTTCGATCGTGATCGGCGTCTGGAACGCCATGCGGACTCGCACCTTTCTGTAAGGCTGCTGAGTCGATTCGGGCCGTGAAGGTGAAGTTCCCGATGGGTAGCGTGGTTTGCACAGGCGCCTGGTGAAGACAGACGTCTCACGTCCATCACCCGGCCTCGCTCGACGGTGCCGGCATCCTCGATCTGACGAACAGTGATCGCGCTGAGCCGGAAGGTGGCAGGGCCGGCGCCCCGCGGCGCCGTCATGCCACGAAGGTGAACCGGAAATCCTCCGCGACGTCACTCATTCCGCTGTGTCGACGCCGGCACGGTACCGGTGATGATCCAAGCTGTCTACCTTTACCTCACCAGATCCCAAAGTAGTCAAGGCGCAGGGGGCGCCGCGAATCGCACCTTCTCACATTGGTCCAGAGCCGTGGCGCCGACCGCTGACTGCTGGGTGTCGTATGATCGGCATCTCCAGCGAGGCACGGCCACGGCCACGCACTGTACGAACAGGGAATCACTCATGGATCAGCCGCTTTGGATCCGCAGCTACCGCGTCGCATTCGCCGTGCTGGCGCTCGCCGCCCTCATCGGGAAGTACGTCCATGACACGGACGGTCCGGCTCGATATCTGAGCAAGTTCACCATTCAGAGCAACGCGATCGGCATGGTCGTCCTGCTCGCCGGCGCGTTCCTCGGCTCCCGCACAGCTGGCTCGCTCGGCTGGACCCGGGTCCGGGGCGCCGCGGTCATGTACCTGCTGACCACCGGCATCGTCTACGGCCTCCTCCTCGATGGATTCGACAATCCCTTCACTTCTGACAGGCACTGGACGCATACCGTGCTCCATCAGGTCATGCCCATCGCGATGGTGCTCGATCTGATCGTCCGCCCCCTCCGCCATCGCCTGACCTGGCGAGACGCCGTGACATGGACGGCGTATCCTGTCCTGTATCTGATCTACTCCCTGATTCGGGGAGCGATCGTCAACTGGTATCCGTACGATTTCATCAATCCAGGGGAGGTTGGCGGATATGACGGGGTGGCGCTGTATTCCGCCGGAATCACCGCCGGCTTCCTCGCCGTGGCGATGCTGATCGTCTGGGTGAGCCACGTGCTCTCCGGGTTGCCCCCTCCCCATCCGGCTACGCCGATGCCCGGCGGAGCGGTGCACAGGTGAGCGTGCCCGTGACATGATCGGAGCCACCGGGGCAAACGTGACGCGGTCGGACATCGCCGGCATCGTGTTCGGGGCCCTGCGCGGCGCCCGCCGCGCCGCCGCCACACTGCCCGATCCCGACCCCACCGTCCTGATCGACACCGCATTTGCCATTGCCGAGCACGGAGCGGCAACACATTTCTTGCCGAGGGGCGAACCTGACGCCTGAGCCGAGCGACCGCGGCGCGCCCGTTTCGCCCCGGCCGGGCAGCACACCGATCGAAACGATCCGCTTGCGATAGGCGAACCGCTCCGGCATCGCTCATGTCTTCAGCGGATCGTGACCCCAGTTCATCAGGCTGTACCGCCACGGCGTCTCGGTCACATCACCATCCGGGCGCTGCGCGCGGTGCCGCTTGATGTAGCTCATCACCTTGCGCATCGCGGCGAAGTCGTCGTCGGAGTAGTCGCCCCACTTCTTGCCGAGGATCGCGACGATCTCCCGGCCCATGTGATGACCGATGCTCTCTCCATCGTCCTTCTTCTGTCCAACCGCCTTCGACTCGTCCGTCTCCAGCCAGTCTCCAAGCTGCTTCCGGGTCAGGTTCACCAGCTCGTGAAACTCATCCACCGTCGCCTTGGTGTCCTTGTCAGCCACGGTCATGTCCTTTCCTGGTTCCGAATCTTCTCGATACATCGGCGCAATGGTCGCGACATCGAAAGTCTCGAACGGTATGCCGCCGCCATTATTGGTCCCCACCCTTCGCGCGGTGGATGGTGCATCTCCGGGCGATACCCCCTTTCATCGGCGGCGATCCAGACATGTTTCGGGCGAACTGGTCCGATGCCATCGCACACAGAGCGCCGTTCTTCTCCCAGGTCACTAGGCGCCATAGTGCGCGTTTCGCGCCCACGGCGGCGAAATCATGATCGCGTGAAGCATCATGCGTGCCCAGTGACCGCGACCGGTCTTCGACGAAACCTCGCCCAAGGTCAATCCACTGGCGATGCCTCCCGGTAATGTGTCAGCCGCGGTCACCTGGAAGGTGCGACGGATGACAACAGCAGATCCGATGGGATCGTCCGCAGGGCGATTCGCTTGGTTATCCTGTCCCGCTCGGCTTCGACGGCGGACGCCTTCCGGCCACAGAAACTCGCGACGGGACCGCACTCAAATGGCTCCGTGATGAATGCTGTCGGGCACCCGCTCCCAGATTTCGACGATATTGGCGACGCGCGCCCGCTGCCGGCTGAGGCGATCAACGGCGCGGGAGAGCAGCACGTTTGCCCGTCCCGTCCGGACCACCTCAACCGTGCGCCGAGGGCCGCGTCCAGCTCAGTCAGCAGCTCCCGCCGACACGCCGACATCGTTTCGTAGTCGTCTACATGCGAGATCTGGATGATGACCAGTGTTCCTTCGTCAAGCGTCAGGCACACGACGTAGCGAATCTCGTCGAACGGCTCCTTGGCAACGCTCGTTTGCTAATTGGCACGATCGTGCTGGTCATCGGGATGGACGGACATCGCGATGGCGAAGCCACGGAATCTTCGCCGTCGACGACCGCTCGAACCCTTTCATCCTCGGTTCACGAGGACGTGGACACCGGTTGGGGTTCCAACGGCAGGAGGCCATCGCATTACCGACCGCGTTTCAGAGCTCATGCCGGGACTGGCCACTTTGCCGTGATTCGGCAGGCGAAGGTGGTACAAGGAGTGCCCGGCGGTAAACTCGTCAATACCGTTTGCCCTTCGGCACCTGACGATAGCGATGGTGTCCAAGCCATTCTTCGATGCGGTGCCCAGGGTCGCGGCGCATGTGATGAAAGGAGAGAGCCATGGTCAATCGGATGGCGGCGAGGGTCTGGAGCGCACTGGTCATCGTGGCACTCGCCGGCGCGCTGGCTGCGCCTGGAGCCGTCGGTCGTTCAGTGCAAACGACCGACGGCGATCTGCAGGCAATGCTTGGCCTCGTTCCCGCCACGTTCCCCCACCTCGACGATCCTGAGCTCGCGACGATCAGCTACGCCAACATCGCCGCGCAGCTGGAGGCCGTCGATGTCACCGCTCCCGGTCGCATGGACGACGATGCGTTCAGCGAATGGTTCGCCGCGACCCTTGGACTCCCCGTTCCCTCGCATGCCGCGCAGTATCTCCAATCGTGGCGGGAGGACTACGGGTTCGACCTCCCGCAGGCGGACCAGACGCTTCAGATCAGCCTGGCCCCGTTTGACCTCTCACTCTTCCGGGGTCGCTTTGACGAGCAGGAGATCGTCCGCACCCTGCGAGAATTGGGCTACAAACCCGTCAGCAACGACTGGCCAATCCTCGCCATTCGGGACGATTATGAGCAGGACATCAGCGCCCAGACAGCCTACAAGTTCGCCGCCATGAACTACGCGACGATCCTGGACGACGGCACACTGGCCTTTGCCTCGGCGCAAGCCACGCTTGAATCCGTGCTTGATGTGGTGGCTGGCGACGCCCCATCGCTTGCGGAACGGAGTGACATCGCCGAGCTTCTTCCCAACGTGCCGGATGGTCTCGCCTCGGCTCTCCTCGTCGATGGGGTCATGCTGACTGGTGGAGTGCCGGAAGAATTGCTGGAGCTGGACCCGGAGGCGACACCCGACATCGAGGCGATCGCCACCGAGATGGCCGAAGGCAGCGACATGCCGCCCGTGGTGACGGCCATGCTGGGAACTACCGTTGGTGGGCCACTTCAACTCGACGACGAAACCGCGCCCCTCTCGTCAGACGTCCCTGCTGCTCGCGCCGTGATCGTGGTCGTCATGCAAAGCCCCGACGCGGCCAAGACCGCGGCGCCAGTCATCGAGGAGCGCCTGGCGACCGCAGCATCGTCAGCGACAGACCAGCCCTACGCCGAGCTTTTTCCAGAGCGGAGCGTGGAAGTGGTGCCGGAGACGCCCGTCGTGCGGATCGACTTGACCCTCGGCGAGGGGACCCAACGGAACATTCTGATGCAGATGCTGTTCAATCGTGATCTTGGCTTCCTGGCCTGGTGAGGTGACGCTCGGGGAGCCCAGACACATCGTCCGCTCGAAACTCCGCTTCTCCCGGTCGCTTCGACGTGAGGATGCGAAGCCCAAACGTCACGCATGGTCGACCGTGACCCTTCGCTCGTGAAACGCCTTGCCAGACGAAGCGCAAAGGAGGCGTTCGGCCGCCGCCGGGAGACGGGATTCGGCGACCTGGAGACCAAAGCATCAACCGCTGGATTGGGGCAAATTGCCGGTCCGGCGGCCTTTTGTTCGATTCGTACAGGACGACGGCAAACGGTAGGGTCAGGATTGTCCTTCCCTACAACGTAATCCTTTGCCAGCCCTGAGGTGCCCGCGGCCCGGTCCCAATCCGGCAGCATCGAGGATCGATTCCACTTGGCGGAACGAACAGCTACTATAGAGGTATCGGGGCCCACCACAATCCATGCAACTCGAGAGATTCCGCGAGGGGTTCGGGGTGTCCAAACAGCCAAGTGGAACGGTGACGTTCCTGTTCACCGACATCGAAGGGTCCACCAAGAGGTGGGAAAAGCAACCGGTCGCGATGGCCAAGGCGGTCGCTCGCCACGACGAGTTGATGCGTGCCGCGATCGCTCAGCACCGTGGCCATGTCTTCAAGACGGTCGGCGATGCCTTCTGCTCGGTCTTTCCAACGGCTGAGGATGCGGTAGCGGCCACGCTCACTGCGCAACGAGCACTCGCCGGGGAACAATGGGGCGAAATCGGACCAATCCGCGTCCGGATGGCGCTGCATACTGGTGAGGCCGAGGAACGAGATGCCGATTATTTCGGACCACCAGTCAACCGGGTCGCCAGGCTCGTCTCGGCCGGTCACGGCGGGCAGACGCTCCTTTCGGAGGCAACCGGCGAGCATGTCGCAGAGCGGCTCCCGGGGAATGCGAAGCTCCGGAGCCTCGGCAAGCACCGGCTGAAGGATCTCGCTCGCCCGGAGCGTATCGTCCAGCTCATCGCCGACGGGCTTCCATCGAGCTTCCCCCGCCTGAAGACGGCGCCTTCGCCTTTCGCGGGACTCATCGCCGCGATCGTCTCCTCGATCATCGCTCTTGTGTCATTCCGGGTCAGCAATCGCTCATCCTCGGAGGGCATCGGCCCCGGGCTGCTCTCCCCCCTCTCGTTGTACCTGGGCTTCAAGGGGCTGGTCATCGAGCTATCGACGCTGCATGAGTATGTGCTCCTCGCCGTGGGTGGAGTATTCCTCCTGCTGGCAATCGCGATCGCCGTCGCCCGATGGCGGACCGTACGGCGCGAGCTGGCCCTGAAGGGCGTAGACAGCGGAAAGGTCCGGCGGATGCTGGTCAATCAGCGAACCGTCGCCTTTCTTGGACTCATGAGCCTGACAGTCCTGGGGGCGTACGCCTATCAGCAATATCTCTGGAACGTCGCATTGCCGGTTCCGGAAAACGCGCTCGGCATTGCCATGACCCGTGAGGCCTCCGCCGCCACCGTTCAGGAACAACTGGCCGATTCCCTGTACACGCAAGGTCAGGCTGAGCAGGTGATTGTTCGTCAGCTACCGGTGAGCTTTGACGCCCGGGACACGGACAAGGCGCGCGCCATGGGAGACCGCATCGGCGCCCGGGCCGTCGTGATCTACCGCACCGACGAGGCAGGCCCCAACCAGCCACGCCAGTACGTTGCATACGTCGTTTTCACCGAACCCAGCATCGGTCTCACGATTGGGAGCGCATCGCAATCCGGTGCCTCGGGAGATGAGGGGGGCGCTCAGCAGTCGGTTCTGGTCAAGGAGGGCGTTCCCGTTCCGATGCTGCGGACGGACACGCTGGACGAGTTGATCAATGGCGCCGCTGGCATTATCGCCTATGACGACAATCGTTTCCGAAAGGCGATCGAGCATCTGGAACTGGCGATGCCGGACGCCCAGGATGCACCGAACACTGGCATCCTGAATTTTTACCTTGGCAACGCCTACAACCTCGACAACCAACCGGAACTCGCCACCATCGCCTACGAACGGGCGGCCAGATTTTACGAAACTCGCCTCCAGCGGAAGGAAAACCTGGGGCCCCAGGACCAGCTGGTGCTGGTGAAGACGTACCTGGAACGTGGCTGGCTGGCCAGCTTCGCCGGGGATCTCGACGGATCCCTCGCCTGGTACCAGAAGGCGCTCCAGCCCCGGACGGACCTGCTCGCTCGCGCCGAGGGGCTGGAGCGGCCGGCCGATGTGCACGGGACCTATGCCCGGCTCTACACGCTGATGGCCGATACCTATCGGTTCCAGGAATTGTCCGAGGATCAGCGCTCGTGGGAGCAGCGCGCCCTGGAGGAGGTCGATGCGGTCGTCGCGATGGCGGACGGCTCCGACCAGTACGCGTCTGTCCAGGAAGGGATCGCACGGGTCTTCATGGGCGACTGTGTCGGCGCGGCGCGAGCGATGGAGCAGGCGATCGCACTCGATCCGACCGATGTCCAGGCGCTGAGCAACGCTGGCATCGTCGCCGTGCTCCAGGAGCGCCCTGATCTCGCCCGGGAATACTGGCAGTCGATTATCGATCAGCAGCCAGAGGACATCCTGTCGCGGCAGTTGATCGCCAACATGCTGGTGCTGCGCGGGCTGGCGAAAACCTACTCCGAGCCCGCCTATCTCCGCGAGGCCGAGGCGATGTACCGGGAGATCATCGCCCTCGACCCGGCGAACATCAATGCGCGTCGGGAACTTGCCGAAGTGTCGACGCTCCGCACGGACATGAGCATGCTCGATTCCACCGCCCTGTCGGTTGGCGATGACCTCGCCGTCTCCAAGAGCCAGGAGGCATGGTCGGTCGATCCCGCACGCCGGCAGGCGGCGCTCGATGACTATGCCGTCGTGATCGATGAGCGTCGCGTCCTCGCGCTGGAGATTCAGCCCGGCACTGCGGAAGCGGAAGCGTCGGTGGCCGAGGCCTACCTGGCGCGTCAGGTACTCATCTACTCCGTCCTGAACGAGTTGAAGTTCTCCGGGACCGACAATCCCGAGATGACGGCGATGGGAAAGCAGGTTCTCGCCGACGCAGGGCAGATCCGCGAGTGGTCTGACCGGGTGCTCGCGAATCCATCGGCGTCACGGCTCGACATGCTCCGCGCCTGGGCCGCTCGCGTGGAATCGCTCGAGCGCGAATGGGGCTGGTACGCATTCTTCGAGAAGAATGTGGATCGAGCCGCAACGCTTCAGGAAGAGTATCGTCGGGCCGTGAAGGATGCGATCGCCTTCGGTGAGTCAAAGCCGATTGGCGGTCTCGACGAGATCGCTCCGCTCCGCATCATCTACTTCAAGGCCAAGTTCATCGCCTCCGGGCTGGACGAGGACGAGGCGGCCGCGGCAACCCTCGATGACAAGATCAATGATCTCACGCAGGAGGAACGGCAAGGCCGCAGCGAGGGTATCACTCACTACACGACCTTCTGCGATGAAGTGCGGGCGCAGGAGGCAGGCGACGCCCTGCTCATGGAAGGTGACGCGCCCGGCGCCGAGGTCCATTACAGGAATGCGCTCACCGCAAATCCACGTCATGTGGACTCGCTCCTCGGACTTGGAGCGGCCCGGTTCCAGCAGGGTGATGTGGCGGGCGCGATAGCGAATGCGACGGCGGCCACGGAGGCGGGCCCCAACCATGCGGGAGCCTGGGACGATCTCGCAATGTACCGGCTGGCCAACGGGGATACGGAACCCGCGAGCGACGCCTATGACCGTTTCCTCGCACTCGCCGGGGACCAGCCCCCGCAGGAGCGGATGGCCACGATCGGCGGGACAATCGACGGATTCGAGGATCTGATGGAGGAGCGCTCCGAGTCGGTGCCTGGCATCCTCCGGATGCTCCCTCGGTTCAGCGAATTCCTTGATGGCATGGCGGTTGATGGTACGGGAACGTACCAATATCCCGGGCTGTATTTCAGGCTCGGGGAACTCGCTCTCTACGGTGACCAGGCACCATTGGCGGAGCCCCTGTTCCGGCGGTCGCTCGAATTCGACCCCCATCTGCCGGCAGCCCACGCCGACGTAATCATTGCGGTCCTCGTCCAGAACCGGGACGCGAGCAGTGAGATCGCGGCGGCGTTCGCGGAAGCCGGCGACCCGTTCTGGTCGAGAATCGCCGGTTATGAGGAGCCCGGGGCGCTGCTTGGCATCATGGAGGATGACGCATCGGCGTACGTCGATCGGTTCCCCGATCGCGCGGCAACGGTCGAAAAGGTCACATCCCTTGTTCCTGCCGAGAGGGAGCGTCAGGAATGGAAGCGACGAGGCGTGGATGGCAACGCCTTCACCAGCGCCTACCTAAACTACGTCGTGTCATGGGACGAATCGTGGACCGTTCTGGACGCTGCGACCGACCCATTCGGGGGGACTGATCTCCTCCAGATCAGCAATGGGCCCAGCACCCTTCAGATCGGCTCGTCGAAGATGGATGGCACCGAACCCGAATCCTGCCTTGACGATCTGATCGGTCGCGTGAGCGGAGGAGAAGGATGGCAGACGGTCAAACCGGCGCTCGATGATGACGGTCGCCAGGTGCGCGCCGCGGATGCCTATCGCGCTTACGCGGCATTTCTGGATCAGCCGAGCGATGGCTCCCGGGCATCCGTCTACTACCTTGAGTGTCGTTCGCTGCCCACCTCCCAAACCTTTCTTACATTCTTCATCGTTGTGCCGGCGACCCAGTACGAGCGTCAGGCGGAGCCCATCCAGCGCGTGCTGGCGGGTATCAGGACGGAAGGTGTGGAGGTGACCACATCGACCCCAGTCGCGACGCCCAACCCGATTGCTCCGGATCCCGCCTCGCTTCCGGAACTGGACCTGACCGCGGTCACCGCTGACCTGACCGGTGTCGTCGGCAATACCTTTACCAGCCCAGGTCATGGCTATAGCCTGACCGTGACCCCGCCCTGGATTATCGATGTCTCCGTATCCGAGAAGGGCGCGGACTCCCTCGAGCTTACCGACGGCACAAGCCAGGCCTTCCTTGATGTCTTTCCGGAGAGTTCCGATGCCGCAGGTGCGTGCGTGATAAAGGCGGCGAACGAGCTTGCTGCCGTGGCGAATGTCAGTGACGTCCGGGTCTTGCGGGGCAAGGATGGAACTCCGTTGCGTGGCAGCGATGCGACCCGCGCCTTTATGGCCTTTGCCTACCACCTTGAAGCAGAAGACGCCGCCGCAACGGATTTGACCATGTATGTCGATTGCCGCCGGCTTCCGGACGGCGCGGTGCTGCGGATCCTTCATGTTGGAACGCAGGACGGGTACGACACCGAAGCGCAGGCGCGAGAGGCGTTGCTTGGCGGCCTCGTGATCACAGGGGGCGAGAATGGGGTAGAAGCGACCCCGGCTTCCGGACACCAGGATGTTTCCGGCAATCGATCTGGGCAATGGCGCGACATTGTGGGTTCCGGTTGGAGCTTCGCGGGCATCAGGACCTTGGCGGGAGCGATGGCCAACTTCAACCTCCCTCGTGCTTCATGGGCACCATCGATCCACTCCATCCACGGTTCATCGGTGATGGAGGTCATGGTCAATGCCTGAGATGCCAAGCGGGACCGTCACCTTCCTCTTTACCGACATCGAGGGCTCGACCAAACGCTGGCAACGGTCTTCCAAAGACATGGCCACCGCTGTTGCCCGTCATGACGCGATGCTCGGCACGACGATTGCCGAGCATGACGGCACCGTCTTCAAGACCGTGGGGGATGCATTCTGCGCCGTATTCCCGATCGCGCCGTCGGCGGTCAATGCCGCGGTTGCGATCCAGCGAGCACTCGCCGACGAGGATTGGGACGAGGTCGGGCCGATCCGCGTCCGGATGGCCATCCATGTCGGTGATGCCGAGGAACGCGATGCGGACTATTTTGGCCCGGCGGTGAATCGCGTCGCGCGATTGTTGTCCGCGGGCCATGGTGGTCAGGTCCTTCTCTCCCACTCCGCCTCGGAGCTTGTCCGCGACAATCTGCCCAGCGTGGCTCAGCTGCGGGATCTCGGCGAGCATCGTCTCAAGGATTTGACGCGCCCCGAGCGCATCTTCCAGCTCGTCTCTCCCGGCCTCGAGGCGGACTTTCCACCGCTTGTCACCCTGGACAATCGTCCCAACAACTTGCCACTGCAACTGACCGCGCTGATCGGCCGGGAGCATGAGGGGACGGAACTGCAGGCACTGTTGGCGCGGGATGATGTTCGACTGGTCACCCTGACGGGGCCCGGCGGCGTCGGAAAAACCCGACTTAGCCTTCAGGTCGGTTCGGAATCCGTCGAAGCCTATCCTGATGGCGTCTGGTTCGTGCCTCTCGAGGAGTCGTTCGATGAAACAGGGGTCGTGATGGCCCTGGGTTCCGCGCTGGGTGTGCGAGAAGGAGGCGGACAATCGCTAACTGACTCGCTCGTCGAGTACCTGCGGGGAAAACACCTGTTGCTGGTGCTCGACAACTTCGAGCAGGTCGCCCATACGGCTCCCCTGATCTCGCGACTTCTGCGGGCGGCGCCCAATACCAAGGCACTGATTACCAGCAGAACCCGGCTCGGGCTCCAGGGCGAGCGGGAGTACGCTGTCCAGCCTCTTGCTCTTCCGAAGCGGGACGCACCGATTGTGGTGCCAGACCTGCTGCAGTGCTCCGCGGTCGCGTTGTTCGTCGATCGGGCCCAGGCAACCTCGCGTGGATTTACATTGACCGAAAGCAACGCCGCGGCCGTGACCGAAATCTGCCGAGGTTTGGATGCCCTGCCGCTTGCGATTGAGCTTGCCGCGGCCCGAGTCAAGTTGTTGCCGCCCGAAGCGTTGCTCAAGCGAATGGCACAGCGCCTGGGGCTGCTGACCGGGGGCAAGGGCGACCGGCCCGTTCGCCAGCAGACGCTGCGTGCGGCGATTGCCTGGAGCTACGACCTTCTTTCGCCAGAAGAGCGAACACTGTTCGCACGACATGCGGTGTTCGCGGCAGGATTCACGCTGGACGCCGCGGAAGCGGTCTGCAATCCGGATGAATCGATCGACCTGCTCGCCGGTCTCGAAGCGCTGGTCGACCACAGCCTCATTCGCCAGGCCGAGGACGACACTGGCGATCTCCGCTTCATGATGCTCGTGACAATCCGGGAGTTCGCGCTGGAACGACTGGCAGAGGTGGATGACGGCCTCACCCAGGCCAGGCACCTTGCGTGGTACCTCGATCTGATGCAGCAGGCAGAGCCCGCGTTGCGGGGCCCCGAGCAACAACTCTGGCTGGAACGACTCGAGCGCGAACACGACAACTTCCGAGCGGCATTGGCGTGGGCAGAGTCTGCCGGTCACGGTCTTGATTGCCTGAGGCTGGCCGCGGCAATGTACCCCTTCTGGGAGATGCGCGGATACCTAACCGAGGGACGGCGATGGCTTGAATCGGCGTTGGCACTGGCGGGCGATGCATCCGCCGGGATTCAGGCCAAAGGACTCTACGGGCTGGCCTGCCTGATGGTCGACCAGGGGGACTCGTCACAGGCGGCGATCATGCATGCCCAGGCCCTGACCCTTCGCCGGGATCTGTCGGATCAGCCTGGCATGGCCGAATCGCTCGCCGGGCTGGCAAGTGCCACATCGCGGCAGGGGGACCTGGAGCAGGCCGGAATCCTCTATGCTGAGAGCCTGGCGCTATCCCGGGAGATCGGCGAGCCGTGGGGCATCGCCACGGCCATAAACGGTGCGGCCACGGTTGCTCACGAGAAACAGGAATACGAGCAGGCTCAGGCGCTTTATGAGGAAAGCCTTGAACTGTTCAAGAAACAGGGGAACCTGCGGCAGATGGCCATCTCCCTCAACAACCTCGCGACCGTGGCCCATGATCGGAGAGATTACTCCCGCGCCATGGAACTCTACGAGCAGAGCCTGGCGTTAACGCGCGCGCTCGAGGACAAGCGGACATCCGCGATGGCACTCAACAACCAGGGAATCGTTGCGCATGACCAAGGAGACCTCCTCAAGGCGACGACACTCTACGAGGAAAGCCTTGCCCTTTTCCGGAACCTGGGAGATCGACGGGGTATAGCGTATCTCCTCCTGGGCCTGGGCATCATCACGGACGATCAGGGCAATCACGCACATGCTGTCACGTTCCACGAGGAAAGTCTGGCCCTCTTCGAATCCATGGGCGACAAACGAGGCGTTGCCAGTGTGCTGACCGCCATGGCCGCGGCCATCCTTCATCTCGGCGACACAGGACGTGCCGAGGGGCTCTACCAGCGGGCACTGGATGTCTGTCAGGAGACTGAAGATCGGGAAGGAATCGTCGAGTGTCTCGATGGCATGGCCCGCGTCAGCGTTGCTCGCGGCGACATCCGTCTCGCTGTGAGCCTGTGGGCGGCCGGCGAGGCCTCGAGGGACAACGACGGGGCATCCATGGCAGCCGCCGCTCGGGCCGGCCATGACCGGGAGATTGCGCAGGCACGGGATTCGCTCGGCGAAGGGCCGTTTTCAGAGACCTGGGCGGCCGGACTGGCGATGACCCTGAACGATGCCGTCGACGTGGTGCGCTCGGGCTCATCATCGGAACGCTCCGCCAGCTCTCACGTGTGACAGACAGGGTGATCCTTGGGCGGAGTGATCCAGAAACAGGCCAAATCGCCTTTCATGTCACTGTCCCGCGGGATTTGACCATCGAGGAAGTGCCGTGATGTATCTTTCGGCAACGACAGCGATGAGTGGCCCGGCGCCCAGTTCATCGAGCGCTGGAACGATGGGGTGCTGATGGAGTAGTTGCCAGTTGGGTCCCACACATGTCGCACGTGAATCGAAAAGGAACAGACGCATGGACGCTTCCCAGTTCGACCGGGTCTCCAGGGCTCTTTCCACGTGGTTATCCCGGCGAAAGGTGCTCAAGGGGATCGGGGCTACCATCGCTGGCGGGGCGATCGCGCGAAGTACCGCAAGCACCCAGAACGACCAGGCAGCCCCCGAGCAACCAGTACCGGTCGAGACTCCCGCCAACAATGTGCAACCAGATTCCTCCGATTATCAGGTCCCTCCTGAGGCCGCCAGCCAGCCAGAAGAATCGTTTCCATCTCCGACGCCGACCGAGGAACCCACCCCCACCGAGGAACCAACGCCGACACCGACACCGACACCGACGGAAACCCCGACCGAGGAACCGACGCCCACGGAGACGCCTACCCCCACCAAAGAACCGACGCCGACACCGACGGAAATTCCCGTGTCGACTGAAGAGGTACTCACGGCTGGCCAGGAAACGGCACCGGAGCGCGACGACAGACGTGTGAAGATTGCGCAGATATGCCAGGAGGCGGCTGATGTCCTCAAACAGGATGTGGCGGAACCGGCCGCGTTCGACCGGCATCCTCATCCCAACGAGGCGTTTGGTTTCCTGAACATGCTCAATGGCGTGGCCTTGTGGGGCACCCAGGCGGAGAACTGGGACGATGACATGCTCGATCATTATGTGGACGTCGCCGATGTCATAGCCCTCGCGGTCCGTGTCGGTGCGGACGCCTATTTCGAACTCTACAAGGAGCAATTCCCCGACGAAGATTTCCCCGACGATCCGGACACCTGTATCTTCCGGGAGCTTGCCAAGTGGAGGGAAAGCAACACGGGCTGCGACCCGGACGACCACGTTTGTCGCATGACCAGTTTCTGGAACTTCACGGTGCTCAACAGTTGCCGGCGGTGCCTCCGCGGGTTCTAGAGCCGCCGACAGACACCTCGGTCATGGGGCGTGACGGTGAGGTTGCTTCAAAGCAGACGATGCACGCAACATCGGAGGTGAGGGGCTCCAGGCGCACGCCACATCCGGTCAGGCCGCGGGTCCGTAGTCATGCCAGTGTGACCCGCGATCATGGCGGAACCCGGTCATCCGTTCCTGGCCACCTCCCGGGCAGCTTCGAGCTGATCCGGACCGGCGCATCCAATCAGCACATCGCCCTCCCGAAGGACGCGATCGCCTGGAGGGTTGAAGGTATGACGAAGGCTCTCCGCATCTCGCATCGCGAAGATCGTAACGCCGACCCGTTCCGCCATGCCCAGCGACGCCAGTGTCTTGTCCGCCGCTCCGGCACCGACCAGTATTTCCTGCACCCGCACGAGCCCGGGTTCACGCAGCATCACATCAAGCACGCTGACCACATGGGGACGAAGCACCTCCGAGGCGATCCGCAAGGCACCGATGCGTTGCATCGGGACGATGCCATTCGCCCCGGCTCGGATAAGCTTTGGCCGCGACTCGTCGTTGGTCAGACGGCTGACGATCCGTAGTGACGGATTCATGGCGCGCGCTTCGAAGATCGTGAAAAGGTTGTCCTTGTCGTCGGACATGCAGGTGACAAGCCCGCGTGCCGTGTCGATGCGTGCTCTGCGGAGTGCTGCTTCGTCACTTGCGTCCGCGATGATGTACAGCACATCATCGTCCATGCCGCGAATTCGATCTTCGTGAGCCGGATCACGCTCGATGATGACGAAGGGGGTGCGAGTCTGCACGAGCTCTTCAACGATGTGTGACGCCGTATTGCCACCGCCACAGACGATGATGTGGTCGCGAAGCTCGGCGATGCGCCGCTCCATTCGTCGCTTCCTCCACAATCCGAAAACGTGGGCCTCGACCCAGAACGCGGTGACCGAACTGAGGGCGTAGGCAAACGTTCCGATGCCGACGAAGATCAGCCCAATCGTGAACACACGGCCACCGGTACTCAGCGGATTGGTCTCGCCGTAGCCCACAGTGCCGAGGGTGATCACCGTCATGTAAAAGGCGTCGAATGGTGACCACCCTTCGATAACCATATAACCCACGACGCCGACGAGATGCACGAGGATGAGCAGGACGGCGATCTCCCGGAAGCGGGCCAGAATGCTCGACGCCCAATCCCACCATCCCGGTACACCGCGCGGATGTTTGCCACCATCCTGTCTCACAATGTCCTCAAGGCAGCACCAACTGTTCCGTTCCAAGCCGCCTGTCGTGTCCGAAGGGCGATCAGGTCACTTGGCGAAGGGCGGATGGCCCACCGTCTACGTGCTTCCGGCATGGTTAGCGGTGGATGGTGATGGTGCCGGCGCTTCTCCACCCACGAATTGAGCGTTGGCGGCTTGGCGCCATTCAACCGTCTCCGATACAGCCTCCCGTACTTCTGGCAGGCGCTCCATCAGTGCTTCAAAATCCGCCGCCGCAAGACTGTAAAGCTGAGTCGGAATTGTCGTCCGGATGGTTGCGTTTCGTGGGGCACCGGTGAGAAGTGCCATTTCACCGAAATAGTCACCGCGCTGGAGCACACCTATCCGTCGCTGGCCTTCGCTTCCGCTGACGAGAACATCCAGCTTGCCCCGGCTGATCGTGTACAGCTTGTCCCCAGGATCACCTTGCCGGACGACCACTTCATCCGCCGCATACCTTTCGAGCATGAACCGGTCGGCCACCGCGCCCAGGGCTTTCCCCTCGAGATTGGCAAAGAGCGAGATTCGGCGAAGTCGTTCCGGTTCGATCCCGACGCGTAGCACGCCACCGCCATGCAGGTAGAGCATCTGCTCTTCGTAGAGCTTCTGGTACAGACCGCCAGCCTTGACGAGCGCGGCATGATGTCCCTGCTCCACGAGCCGGCCCTGATCGAGCACAAAGATAATGTCGGCCGTCGCCACCGCGGCAAGCCGGTGCTTGATGCTGACCGTCGTTCTCCTGCGGTCGACGGCGGCCAGGGTCTCCAGTATTTCGGACTCTGTTTGGGGGTCGAGCGCGCTCGTGGCTTCATCCAGGATCAGTACCTGTGGATCTCTCAGGAGTGCCCGCGCGATGGCAAGGCGTTGGCGCTGACCACTGCTCATGCGGACGCCACGCTCGCCGAGCACGGTGTTGTATCCGGCCGGAAGCTGGTCCACGTACCGCTCGAGCTGGGCCGCCGCCGCTGCGGCATTCGATGTCCTTGTCGTTCGCCGTGGGATCACCAACCGCAATGTTCTCGCGAACCGACGTGTTGAAACTGAACGTTTCCGAGAACACGATACCTATCTGGCGACGCACGGAATCAACGGTGACATCACGGAGATCGTGTCCATCCACGAGCACGCGTCCCTGATCGGGATCCCAGAAGCGCATGAGGAGATTGATTACGGTGCTCTTGCCGCTACCCGACGGACCGACGATCGCTACATCCGCACCAGCCGGTATCGTCAGGGTGAGATCATGCAGGACCGGTGGACCGCCCTCGTAGCCGAACGTGACGTGGTCGAACCGGATGTCCTCCGAGAGCGGTCCGAGCTCGATCGCATTCGGCTTGTCCATAATTGCGATCGGCTCGTCGAGCACATCCTCGATCTGCTCGAAGGCACCGGCAGCACCCTCGACCGTATGGCCAAGATCCGCCAGGCGCTCAATCGGTTCATAGAAGAGCGGCAAGAGATGGGCGAACGCGAACAGGGTACCGATCGTGACGCCCTGCTCCGAGATCACCTGATAGCCGCCGAAACCAAACACCACCGCATAGCCGAGGCCAGACGCAACATGCAGGGTCGACTCGAAGAGCGAACTGAGATTCACAAGGCGCAGCTGTCGACCGACCATCTCCCGGTGCCGCTCGCGGTAATTCTCGATCGCGTGATCCTGCATGCCGAACGCCTCGATCTCGCGGTGTGCCGAGAAATTTTCATGGGCGATGTGGTCGGCCTCGCCCTGCAGCCGCTGAAACCCGTGCGCTTCGCGTTGCCACTTCGTGCGAAGAGCGACATAGCCGGCGGCGAAGACCGGCACGATGACCAGCACCAACAGCCCCAGCAACGGGTCTAGTACGAGGACGGTGATTGCGGTACAGAGTGCCAGCAGCTGCTGATAGAGGCCGTTACCGGTAACCATGGCAATGGCGCCCCGGATCTCCCGCAGGTCATCGGTCAGCACCGTCATGAGTTCGCTGGTGCCGGTCCGTGAGTAAAAGTTGTGAGACAACCGCTGCAGGTGGCTGAACAGCCGGTGGTGGAGGGTGATCATCGATTGTTCGGTCAACCAGTTCTGCACGTAATTGCGGCGTGCGCCGCAGGCCGCATTCAGGACGAACACGACCACCAGCAGCGCGACGAAGATGACGAGGTCATCGTAGTGACCATGTGCGTGCGGCAGGATGTGATCAACGATGTGCATGATGGTGAGCGGTGCCGCGATGGTAAGCCCGACACCCACCACCATCAGGACGATCAGCTCGATCCCGCGTATCCAGTGTGGACGGATGAGGGGAGAAAGTTCGCCAAACAATGCGCGAAAGGCGCTGCCGCCCGTCGTCTCATGACGAATGGTGCGGAGCCAGCCTTCCTCGAGCGAACCAAGCGGTTGATAGTATTCGGCGACGGCCGCCGCATCGCTCCGTCGAGGATTGTAGGCAGCCAGATATTGACCAAGTGACCCCGAACCAAAGATGTCAATAAGGTAAGCGACGAACGATGTGGCCGCCTCTTCCTGAATCAGCCGCGGTCCAGTCACGTCGCCGCTGGCAAAAATGGAGACGTTCCGATCGTTCAGGAGCAGGCTACGCACACGGGCGTGCGCTTCCTCGATCGTTGGCCGCTTCAGCACGCGCGCCGCCACGACGCCAACGAGACCCATCACAACGACATCGGCCTCGATGGCCGCCTGGCCATACCAGCGAGTCACGAGATGCCTGACCAATGGCCCGATTGCGGACCTCGGTGGATCGTCCACCTGAACGGTTGCGAATACGGAATCGGACGCTGGAGCACCTTGGTCGCGCTGATCGTCGTCGCTCGACGGGGCTGGTACGGCCTCATCGCTGCCCGCAACCGCCGGGTCGGTCAGGTACAGGTCGATCCGTGCGGTGGCACTGGCCCCGGTCGGTTCCAGCATCTGCGCCAACGTCGTGACGGTTTGGTCGGCGACATTGAGGAGATTCGGAGCGTCATCGGCTGCAGTGGATCCGGCTCGTACGTGGATCGTGACACGCTGGCCCTGGACAACTTGCCAGGCGGACGCGGAGTCCCCGGTGATAAACGTGCCATCAGTTGAGGTTGTCATCGGACCTGCCGTCCCCTCACAACATGGACCGATCTCGAGCGGGTCTGGAAGGCGCCGAGCGTGGTCGTTTCGGATGTGCTAGGGTCCCATGAGGCTAAAATGGTAGCGGCCCTGCCATCGCTCGTCCAGAGTGATTTCCATGCCTGTGCTTTCCAACCCACTGCAACCGACTGTTGGAACGGTCCCGGCGATGTGATGACCCCTCCTCTCCAGGTCAGAAGCGTCCTGGCGACATGGCAAAAGGCGCGAAGGCTGAATGCCTGAGTACACTCCATAGCCATCGGGAGATTCCACCCTTTCACTCGGGTCGGGTTCCAACCACACAATGTGAATCGAAGACGGCAATCGCACATAACCCTTCTGTCACCATCCTCGAATGGGAAACGGCGTCCCGTTACGCCTGAAAGGTGGCCGTACGAAGAAACCCGTTGGAAGGATCGACCGAATGGCAACGGCTCCAGAGACGTCACAAGACTACCAGCAGCACCGACACACCGCTCCCGCGTCGCCCTCGGCGATCAGTCATCACCCTGGCTGGCGACAGTGGGGGTCGTATCTCGCGGCTCGGCAGTGGGGCACCGTTCGGGAGGACTATTCCCCGAATGGCACTGCCTGGGAGTATTTCTCGCATGACCATGCCCGTTCCCGCGTCTATCGATGGGGAGAGGATGGCCTACTGGGCATCTCCGATGACCAGGGTCTATTGTGCTTTGGACTGGCGCTGTGGAATGGCGTGGACCCGATCCTCAAGGAGCGTCTGTTTGGACTGACTGGAAATGAAGGCAATCACGGGGAGGATGTGAAGGAGGCGTACTTCTTCCTCGACAACACACCACGTCATTCCTATATGAAAGCGCTCTACAAATATCCCCAGCGGCCATTTCCCTACACGGAGCTGATCGAGAACAATCGCCGCCGCGGAAAGCTGGACGATGAATACGAACTCATCGACACCGGGGCATTCGCGGAAGACCGCTATTTTGATGTCGTCGTCGAGTACGCGAAGTCCAGCGAACAAGACATCGTGATCCGGATCAGGGCGACAAACCGGGGCCCTGAATCAGCGCCGCTTCACCTGCTGCCGACACTCTGGTTCCGCAACACCTGGGCCTGGGGTAGGGACGACCGCCGGCCGGAAATGAGCGCGGCAACGGATGCTTCCACCGATCAGCAGGTCATCTATGCGCACCACTGGCATCTCGGAGACTACTGGCTTGCCTGCGACGGCAGCCCCGAGCTCTATTTCACCGAGAACGAGAACAACGCGCAGCGGCTCTGGGGCGTGCCCAGCAGCACACCGTATGTCAAAGACGGAATCAACGAGCGGGTCGTCAACGGTGCCACAGATGCGGTCAATTCGGAGCAAACAGGTACGAAAGCCGCCGCTCACTACACGATGACCATAGGCGCTGGCCAAACCGAGACCATCACCCTCCGCCTCTCGCACCGGCATCACCACCACCCCTTCACGGATGCCGCCCGCGTGCTCTCCAGTCGGCGGGCCGAAGCAGATCAATTCTATGACCAATTAGGCGGTGAGACCCTGACCGAGGATGAGCGGCGCGTTCAGCGACAGGCATTCGCGGGACTTCTCTGGAGCAAGCAGTTCTTCTATTACAACGTCGCCGAGTGGCTCGACGGCGACCCCGCCGGGCCGCCTCCACCTCAGAACCGGCAGAATGGCAGAAACCGGCACTGGCGGCACCTGAACACCGCCGAAGTTCTTTCCATGCCAGATACATGGGAGTATCCGTGGTTCGCTGCCTGGGACCTCGCGTTTCATTGCGTCACGTTCGCCCATATCGACAGCGAGTTTGCCAAGGAACAGCTGCTTCTACTGCTGCGCGAGTGGTACCACCATTCGAATGGTCAGCTTCCCGCCTATGAATGGGCCTTCGAGGATGTCAATCCCCCCGTGCACGCCTGGGCCGCGCTGCAGGTCTACCAGACGGAACAGCGGGCCACCGGACGCGCCGACCGGGTGTTTCTGGAGCGCGCGTTTCACAAGCTGCTGCTGAACTTCACCTGGTGGGTCAATCGCAAGGACAGCGAAGGGCGAAACATCTTCCAGGGTGGGTTCCTGGGGCTGGACAACATCGGCGTGTTCGACCGCAGCGCGACCCTGCCCACGGGCGGCTATCTGGAACAGTCGGATGCCACGGCCTGGATGGGCATGTTCTCGCTCAACATGATGGGTATCGCACTCGAGCTCGCGCGCGAGAACATCGCCTACGAAGACCTCGCGATGAAGTTCTTCGACCATTTCATCCACATCGCCGCGGCGATGAACGACATAGGTGGGACAGGCATCGACCTCTGGAACGAGGAGGATGGATTCTTCTACGATGTCCTGATGACGCCCGATCGCTCACCACAGCCATTGCGTATTCATTCGCTCGTTGGCCTGATCCCCTTGCTCGCGGTCGAGACGATCGATCCCGAGCTGCATCGACGACTGCCCAACTTCGACCGCCGCCTCCGCTGGTTTCTCTCCAACCGACCGGATCTGGCTGGCCTGGTGCCGAGCTGGAACGAGGAAGGCGTCGGGAAGCATCGGCTTCTGGCCCTCGTCTCGGGTGGGCGGATGCGGCGTCTCCTGCGACAGATGCTGGATGAAACAGCGTTCCTGAGCGATCACGGCATCCGCTCGATCAGCAAGATTCACGATGCCGCCCCCTATCGATTCATCATCGACGGCGCGGTCTATACCGTCGACTACGAGCCAGCTGAATCCCGGAGCGGATTGTTCGGAGGAAATTCCAATTGGCGCGGTCCGGTCTGGTTCCCGATCAACGTGCTGATCCTCGAAGCCCTGCGCCGCTTCCATCATTTCTATGGCGACTCGTTCACGATCGAGTGCCCGGTCGGCTCCGGCACGATGCTGAACCTCTCTCAGGTCGCCGATGAACTCTCCCGCCGGCTCACCGCGACGTTCCTTCGTAATGAAGATGGCCGCCGGCCGGTCTACGACAATAACGAACTTGCGCAGACGGACCCTAACTGGAAGGATCACATCCTCTTTCACGAGTACTTCCATGGGGATACGGGAGCCGGGCTCGGCGCGAGTCACCAGACAGGGTGGACTGCACTCGTGGCACGCCTCATTACGCAGGATGCGGAAACCAGGAGGTCGGTCCGCATCGCCACTGATCAGACGGCTGCGCACGCCACCGCGCGGGCGGCCACAGGAGCCACGCAATGACCGCGCGGCAGATCCAATCGATGACAGAGAGTCGTCCGATCAGTGTCCGGGCAACCAACCAAACGCCCCTGATCCTGCAAGACCCGTTGGTGAGGTTCGGTCGTGAAACCTGTGGCGACCTCACCGCGGCGGTGCGTCGTGAATGGCTGGTCACGAATGGCCTGGGCGGTTACGCATCCGGAACTCTGAGCGGAATCAATACCCGTCGCTACCACGGTCTGCTGGTCGCGGCCCTGAAGCCTCCGGTCGCACGCACGGTGCTGGTGGGCGACCTCATGGAACATGTCACGTACGCTGGCGAAACCTTCTCCCTGTCAACACATGAATACGTCGACGGGACGATCGACCCACAGGGTTATCGCAACCTGCAATCGTTCCGGCTTGAGGGCACGTTACCGGTCTGGACGTTTGCGATCGCCGACGCCTTGCTGGAGCGTCGCGTGTGGATGGCCCATGGTGTCAACACCACCTACCTCTCCTATCGGCTGGTACGCGCGACTGGAGAACTGGACCTCTCCGTCACACCACTCGTCACCTATCGGGACTTTCACGCCCTGACCTCTGGGCAGGGTTGGCAGCCCGATGTGGAGGCAGGGCCTCGGGATGTTACGGTCCGCTCCTGGCCATCCGCCCATCCCTTCAGGATGATTGCCGAGTCCGGAGCGTTCAAGACCGTTGCGGACTGGTACTGGAACTTCTTCTACCGGGAGGAATCCGCGCGTGGGCTCGATGATCGTGCCGACCTGTATGCATCCGGGCAGTTCTCCGTCACGCTCCAGCCGGGTGAGGTGTTGAACCTCGCCTTCACGGCGGAAGCGTCGAATCCGGAACCCGCGGACGCCTCCCTTGGCGCCGAACGGGCGCGTCAGTTGGCGGTGCTGCACAACGCGAACGCACATCAACTGGACCCGGTGATCCAGCAACTGACGCTGGCCGCGGACCAGTTCATTGTCCGGCGGGTGACATCCGATGCATCGCCGGGCAAGACCGTGATTGCCGGGTATCACTGGTTCAATGACTGGGGGCGAGACACGATGATCTCGTTACCCGGCTTGACACTCGCGACGAATCGATTCGATGAAGCAGCGGATATCCTTCGCACGTTTGCCCGCTACGTGGCCGATGGCTTGCTTCCCAACAATTTCCCCGATCAGCCCGGTGGGATTCCCGGATACAACACCGTCGACGCCACCCTCTGGTACGTTCTGGCGATCGATGCCCATCACCGATCGACTGGCGACGAGAGGCTCGTCTCCGACTTGCTCCCGGTCATCCAGGATATCGTCAGACGACATGGGGAAGGCACCCGCTTCGGCATTGGCGTCGATCCGGAGGACGGCCTCCTGCGGGCCGGCGAGCCCGGAGTTCAACTTACCTGGATGGATGCCAGGGTCGGCGACTGGGTCGTTACCCCGCGCATTGGCAAACCAGTGGAAATCAACGCGCTCTGGTACAACGTCCTGCGGATCCTGGCGCGTTTCCTGGCCGAGCGCGATCCCGCCGCCTCAGACGAGATTGGATCCCGTGCCAACGAGGTTCTCGCCTCCTTTCGGTCCCGATACCGGTCCGGGCAAAAGCGCTGGTTGGCCGATGTGATCGATGGCGCAGCGGGCGATGACTGGACGCTGCGGCCGAACCAGATCTTTGCAGTCTCATTACCGTTCCCGCTGGTGGAAGGTGACGACGCTCGTGCGGTCGTCGATGCCGTGAGCCAGACGTTGATGACGAGTTATGGACTCCGGTCCCTGTCGCCAGGCGACCCAGCCTATCGGGACACCTACGGTGGCGACCAGGTGAGCCGGGACGGTGGCTACCATCAAGGGCCGGTCTGGAGCTGGCTCACCGGGGCATTCGTCGATGCCCATCTCCGGGTATATTCGGATCGCACCATGGCGTTGGGCTGGCTGGGGCCGTTCGCGGACCACCTGACAGACGCCGGGCTCGGGTCGGTCTCCGAAATACTCGACGGGGCTCCCCCTCATCTGCCTCGCGGTTGTGTCGCCCAGGCATGGAGTGTGGCCGAGGTCCTCCGCGCCTGGAGGCTCGTCACGGCTTTCTGACTCAGCGGGTACTAGCGACCTTTTGGTCCGTTCGCAATATTGCGAATTCCGCAGACGTTGCTACACTGAATATGGGACAGAAACAACAATAGATTGAGGGCCTGCACTCCGAACCTGTGATCGGCGTGGACCGTCCTTGAATAGCTGCGAAAGGTCGACCGACAGCCTGGACGAAGGTCGAACGTACCCGCCGATCGCGGATTACGCCATCATCGGCGCGATGCATACGTGCGCGCTGGTTTCGAAGGCTGGATCGCTCGATTGGTTCTGCCTGCCAGCCTTTGACGATCCCGCCGTGTTCGGACGGATCCTCGATTGGCACCGGGGAGGGTATTTCCAGATCGCTCCGGTAGATGTTCAGGCGGTCGAGAGACGGTATCTTCCCGGGACAAATGTGCTCGAGACGACCTTTACGACCACCACCGGAACGGCGACGCTGACCGACTTCATGCCGGTCTCGAGCCATGATCCACTCGAACGGAACGATGCCGGCCGGTTGACATTGCCGGACGGCGTCAACCTGGTCCTGCCATCCGAGAAGCACCATCTTCCCCCTTTGGAAGAGATGTTCAAGCCACTCCACACCCTCTTCCAGCAAAAGGTCGTTCGGATATTCCGGTGCACTGCCGGGCACGTCACCTACCGTGTGCGATGCGTCCCGCGCTTTGCGTATGGAACCGTCGTTCCCCACATGGCGCTGATCGAACCGGAACAGAACAGTTCTCGCCACATGTACGCCCGGGGCGGTGGAAACGCGATCTCGGTCTACTGCTCGGAACCTCTGACCCTGATCGATCGCGACTTTGCGACCGAGGGCACGTTGCCCGCCAGCGGCAGGATTTCGGCGGTCGTGAGCCACCAACCCCTCTTTCTTCCCGTTGCCGAAGATTTCAACGATGACAAGATCGATCAACTCCTGGCCCAGACCGTCCAGTTCTGGGAAGAGTGGATAGACCAGTGCGATTACGAGGGTGAGTATGCGGACGAAGTGCGGCGGAGTGCGCTGACGCTCAAGGCGATGACCTACGAACCGTCGGGAGCGCTCATCGCCGCCGCAACAACCTCTCTTCCGGAATCTCCCGCTGGCGAGCGAAACTGGGACTATCGATTCACGTGGATCAGGGACGCCTCCTTTTCGCTTGAAGCGCTTCACAATCTCGGCTACTCCGAAGAGGCGCGGGCATTCAAGCGGTGGCTGGAATGGACCGCGGCCTCGCCCGAAGACCTGCAGATCATGTACGGAATCCGGGGCGAGCGATGGCTGACGGAAGTCGAGCTTCCTCTTGAAGGCTATCGGTGGGCGTCCCCGGTCCGCATCGGCAATGGGGCATTCAACCAGTTTCAGCTCGACATCTACGGTGAGATTCTTGACTCCGCCTACATCTACCGGCAGATCAGTTTTCCCGATGCGAACCTGGATGACGGCGAAATCACCGCGGATCCGGCCAGCCTCGTGGAGACGCATCCCGATTACTGGGAGTTCCTCCGTGATGTCGTCGAATTCGTGATCGACAAGTGGCGCAAGCCGGACGCGGGCATTTGGGAGACTCGAGGTGGATACCGCCACTTCGTGTATTCCAAGGTCATGTGCTGGGTCGCACTCGATCGCGGGATCAAGATTGCCGACGAATTGTGCCAAAACAAGGACGGCGCCTTGCGCTACGGTATCACCGAAACCGAGCAGACGCGCTGGAAAGGCGTCCGCGAAGAGATCGAGCAGGATGTCCTCCGCAACGGCTACGACCCCAACTATCGAGCCGGCCACGGGGCGTTTGTCCAGCATTACGGCAGCAAGCAACTCGATGCCAGTGTGCTCATGCTACCGCTCGTAGGATTCATCGACGCCAATGACCCGAGGATGCGCTCCACCATCGAGGCAATCCAGCGTGAGCTCACCTCTCCTCAAGGGTTCGTGTATCGCTACAAGGGATTCGACGACGGATTGGAAGGAGGAGAGGGCACATTCACGATCTGCTCGTTCTGGCTCGTCAGCAACCTGATCAAACTGGGCAAACTCGACGAGGCCCGGAAGCTTTTCGAGAGGCTCGGTGCGTTTGCGAATGACCTCGGCCTGTTCAGCGAGGAAATCGATCCGGACACGGGAGACATGCTCGGCAATTTCCCCCAGGCCTTCTCCCACCTCGCCTTTATCGACAACGCCGTCGCGCTTGACCGCGCCAGTCGGGCGGTAACCGCCGACGCCTGACCCCTGGGGCGACAGACACCGGACCGGTCGGTCACAAACGCACACGGGAATTTCTGAACAGTGGCCGGTTCGCTCCGGCGCGTACACGTTTCAACTTCACGGGAGAAGGCTCAATGACAACAGGTGGCGGCAACCAGGATATTACCGTTGATGTCCTGATCGTTGGCTCGGGTCCGATTGGGGCAACCTACGCCCGCAAACTGGTCGAAGCGGGCCGATCTGTCTACATGGTGGATGCCGGGGCACGGCACTCCGCCCGACCAGGCGAGCATCTCAAGAATTCGTTTCTCTATCAGCGCAACCTCGATCTCTTTGCATCGGTCATTCGCGGCCACCTGCATACATTGTCGGTGCCGACCAACAACCGGCCGGCCCTCACGCTCGATCCCGGCGCATTCCGATTCGACCAGAAGAAGTACGACGGGTTCGTACAGAACAACCAGAATCCGGAACAGGATCCCGAGAAAAACCTTCCCGGGGTAGGCGTCACCTATGCCGTGGGTGGCATGGCCACTCACTGGACCTGCGCGACCCCACGGCATCACCCAACCATTGAGCGAAGCGACATGTACACGAATCAGGAGTGGGATCGTCTCTATACCGCCGGGGAGGAACTTCTCAATACGCACAAGCATGAGTTCGATGGGTCAATCCGCCACATGATCGTCCGCGATACGCTGCAGAACGAGTATTCCGAGCTCCCCGAGGCGTATGGCGTCCAGAACTTGCCACTTGCTGTAGAGCGCCGCAAGGACAACCCGGACTTCGTGCACTGGAGCGGCACCGATACGGTTCTGGGTCCGCTTGCCGATGGCCTTCAGGACGCTGAGCCATTCATCCTCAAGCAACAGCATCGTTGCTTCAAGCTCGTGCCCACCGCGGACGGATCAACCGTCGATCATGCGGTCATCCAGAACCTCATGGAGTGGGGCTCCTACAATGTGCGCGCGAAGACCCATATCGTGTGCTGCAATGCGTACCTGACGCCACAGGTGCTCTATAATTCGGGGATCCGGCCGGAGCCACTTGGCCGCTATCTGACCGAGCAGCCGATGGCCTTCTGCCAGATCGTGCTCAGCCAGAGCATCATCGATGCCATTCGGGACGATTCGCGCTTCACGGAAAAAGTAGAAGCGCACCGCAAGGAAAGCCCCCTCGATCCGGTGCCGTTCGCCATCGGCGAGTCGGAACCCCAGGTCTGGATTCCGGTCTCCGACGATCGACCATGGCACTGCCAGGTTCACCGGGACGCATTTCACTACGGTGATGTCCAGCCGAATGTCGATTCGCGATTGGTCGTCGATCTCCGGTGGTTTGCCATCGTCGAGCCGCACCCCGATAGCAAGCTGTCGTTCTCCGACAACCATATGGACACGTTCGGCATGCCGCAACCAACCTTCCAATGGATCCTCGACGATGACGATCGACGAAAGCAGCATCTGATGATGGCGGACATGCTCCGGGCCGCAAGTGCTCTCGGTGGGTACCTGCCCGGCTCGGAACCTACCTTTGTCGACCCCGGTTTGCCGATCCATACCACCGGCACGGTCCGGATGGGCGAAAGCCCGGATGACAGCGTGGTCGACCAGAACTCCCAGGTTTGGGGCATCGACAACCTGTTCCTCGGCGGCAACGGCCTGATACCCCGCGGCTCCGCGAGCAATCCGACCCTGACTAGTGTGGCCATGGCCCTCAAGGCGTCCGAACACATCATCGAATCCGGCAAGTAAGGCGCAGGGCTTCATAGCCGCCAGTGCGCGCGGCGAGGGATGCCTCGTCGCGTGAGGAGCGTGTCGTGTTCAACAGGGAAAAGGTCTTTCTCGGCATCACCCCAACCGGGTGGACCAACGATGACTTGCCATTGCTCGGTGATCGAACGTCATTCGAGCAGGTCGTGAGCGAAATGGCGCTGGCGGGGTACCAGGGATGCAGCGTCGGGCACAATTTCCCCAAAGATCCCGCGGTGCTCAAAGCCGCGCTCGATCTGCGTGGCCTTCAGGTGAGCGAGCCGTGGACGAGCACGTACTACACCGTCAACGACATGGAGCGCCAAACCGAAGACAATTTCATGCGGCAGCTGGCGTTCATCAAGGCTATGGGTGGGAGGGACATGGTCGTGGCCGAGCTTGGCCACGCCGTCCATCAGCAGCCCATTGCCCTTTGGGCGAACAAGCCCACCTTCACGGATGCACAGTGGGATGCCCTGACGACGGGGCTCAACCATCTGGGACAGGTTGCGGTCGACCACGGCATGCGCCTCTGTTATCACCACCACCTCGGCACCGGAGTGATGTTCCGTCAGGAGGTCGATCGGTTGATGGCGTCGACCGACGAGACCCTTGTGTACCTGCTCCTGGACACGGGTCATCTCCATGCCGCCGGTGATGATCCCCTCGAGATGACCCGCGCCTATGCCGACCGGATCAAGCACGTTCATCTTAAGGACATTCGCCAGGACATCCTGGAAGAGTCGAAGACTTGCGGGCGCAGCTTCCTCGAGGCGATGGAAGCAGGATTCTTTACCGTTCCCGGAGATGGCGTGATCGATTTCCGGCCGATCCTGCAGGTCCTGGCCGATCACGACTACGAAGGGTGGCTGGTTGTCGAGGCGGAACAGGATCCATCCAAGGCGTTGCCCCTGGAATACGCGATGAGGGCCCGTACCCATCTCCGTGAAATCGCCCGGCTTTGATCCGGTATCAGCCACGTTCAAGGTCGGCTGCGTTGATGCGCCCGCCTCCAGACGCTGAGGATTCTCGATGAACTACCGACTCTTGGACGAGCGTGATGGCCGCCGGACATACGCCGTCGCACTGCAGATAGGTGAGTCCGTGATGAGCACGCTCACGGCACTGGCACGGGAGCTCTCGCTTGTGGGCAGCAGTGTCGCCGGCATCGGTGGTTTCCAAAGCGCGACCCTGGGCTATTTCGACTGGGAACGCACCTATTTCATCGAGAACCATATCGATGAGCAGGTCGAACTCCTGTCGTTCCAGGGCAACATCGCCGAGGGCGAAGGCGGCGAACCTAAAATACACGCTCATGTCGTGCTGGGACGGTCCGACGCGACGACGCGGGGCGGGCATCTGGTCGAAGCGACCGTGCGTCCAACGATGGAACTGATCATCACCGAATCCCCCGAGCACCTCCATCGAGTTCACGACGAAGCAACGGGACTGGTGCTGTTGAAACCTTGAACCCGGAACGAATAACGAAGGACCCGCGCGATGAAGTTCGGCGTCAACTCGCTGCTGTTCACGGACACATTCCTGGAACAGGATCTACCACTGCTGGAGCACTGCCGCAATCTCGGATTCGACACGATCGAACTGACTCCCATCGATCCAGACCGGTTTCCCGCACGGAAAATACGGGAGCTCGCCCGGGATCTCGAGATGAGCGTCAACGTGAACTTCGCGCTCCCGGAGGAGGCGAACCCGTTGTCCCCGGATCCGGGGATCAGGAAGAACAGCATCGCGCTGTCGAAGAAGATCATCGATCTCTGCAATGAAGCCGGGGCCGAAGTCTATTGCGGTTCGAACTACTGTACGTGGCGGTACTTTACCGGCAAACGGCGAACCGAGGACGAATGGAACTGGGCAGTCGAGACCTACCGAACGATTGCCGAGTATGCGCGGCAGCGGTCCGACCTGATCTTCGGTGTCGAAACGCTGAACCGGTTCGAATCCTATTTCCTCAACACCGCCGCGGATACGGCCCGCTTTGTCGATGACGTTGCCATGCCCAATGTGACCGTCCATCTGGACACGTTTCATCAGATGAACGAGGAAGACAACATGGGCCAGGCGATACGGGACTGCGGATCACGAATCGGCTACTTCCATGCCTGCGGAAGCCAGCGCGGGATTCCGGGACGAGATCTCGTTCCCTGGGCGGAAACGTTCGAGGCGCTGAGGAATGTCGGCTATGACTATTGCATCACCATCGAATCCTTCAATCCGCATCAGAAGATTGCGCCAGTCGCTGGCATCTGGCGCGACTTCGCCGATTCACCCGAGCAGTTGGCTAGCGAGGGGCTCACGTTCGTCCGAAAAATGGTCGCTCAAGCCTATGGCAAGAGTCCGTAGTTCGGCACACCTTACGGAGGTGGATGTAATGAGTCCGTGATGCGGAGGCATCAGGCACCCGTCGGTTTCGCAAGCGTTTCAGACAAGTAGAAAAGGGTACGCACCATGGCCAGAACCGTCGAAGTGATCCATTTCCGCCCTGTCCCGGATGCCGATCCGGAAGAGTTCATGCGCGAGGACCAGCGGGTGGGCAGGGAATACACGCCCAGGCAGCCCGGATTCATCGATCGCGAGAGTGCAAGGAACGACAATGGGGACTGGGTCGTGATCGTGCACTGGGACGATGCCGCCAGCGCCGAAGCGTCCATGGATCTTTTTACAAACGATCCCACCGCCAAGCGTTTCATCGAGCTTATGGACAGCTCGACGTTCAGCATGATCCGTTACGACGTCGTCTTCGACTCCTGACCAGCGTCTCGCCTGGCACAACGCCGCGAGCCACGTGGACGTCCCGGTAATCGCGCGAACTCCGGTGCCGGGAGTGTTGCCTGGCAATCGATGGAGCCGCCGGCGTTTCTGGTTTCCGAAGCCGGGCATTACAGCACAGGAGCCGATCCTGGGGCGAACGCGCGGTATCGTGTGCCATGTCTCCGACGTTGTGATGCACCTCACACGGATGCATCAGTAACCCCACCGCCGTGACAGGAGAGCAATATGGATCCGGATCGACATGAGCAGCGCGCGGCGACGGTAGAGAAGATTCCCGCATTCGAACGCTTATTCGAGCAGGAACACGTCCTGACCGAGCGGATCCTCGATTGCGGCACGACCATCGTCGATCGGTTGCGTGCCCTCGAGGCGGGTCAACCCATTCCGCCACCAGTCTTTACCGCAATGGCCATCCTCGTCTATCTCAACGAGAACTTCGCCGACCAGACCCACCTTGCCGCCGAAGAAGCGGCCATCCCGATCGCCATTGCCCGGGGAATGAATCCTCGGGACGCCGCGTGGGTCTTTTCCGATCACGACCAGGGGCGCGCCTATGCCAAGGCGGCAGGCGTCGCATGGCACCGGATCAACGCAGGCGACGAAACCGACCTGCCACACGCGATCGACGATTTCGCCCGGTGTACCGAGGGTTTGGTCAAGATGTTCGAATATCACGCCGAACGGGAGGATCGCCTTCTCTTCCCGGAGATGGCTCGCTACCTCAGCGAAGCCGATGACGATCTGATCATGCACGTGATCACCCAAATCGGGCCCTCGGATGTCACACCCTACATCGCACTCGTCGCGGATATGGAGGAAGCGCTCGGCATTGCGCCGCCACCCGGCGGCGCGAACTGAAGCCATCGTCAGCGATTGGGCAACTCGCCGTTGGAGGAATCATGATCGATGACATCTTTGTGATCGATGGCGTGGGACACGCACTCGATTTCTCGCCAGACAACATCGTGGACAGTGTTCCCGAGCAGAAAATCGAGGACTTCCGGGCGTTCGGTTACTCGGGATTCGTCAAACAGCTCGAATCGCGGGAGCCGGGCTATCAGCTCACGTATGAAGAATGGAGCAGCCACATCACGGCTGAGGATCTCGCGAATGCACTGTTCGTCGAGTCGGACGTTGACATGGTCGTGGGCCATGCGGTCGAGATCAAGCCGCTGTTCAAGCACGGGATGTTTCGCTGGGATGTCCTCCTCGATCTCAAGCGAATCGCCCCTGAGCGAACCTTGCTCTATGCAGCCGTCGACACCTTCAATACCGAGCGCGAACAAATCTACGAATTCATGACAAAGGCCGTCGAGGAAGGCGCGATCGGCTTCAAGTTCTATCCGTCCAATGGGATGTTCGACCGTGCATCCAACAGGTTGATCAGCCAGTTCTATGACGACCCGGAAAACGCCTATCCGTTGTTTGAAAAAGCGCGGGAGCTGGGGGTCAGGACAGTCTCCTTCCACAAGGCCCAGCCGGTCGGGGTGGGGCCCAATACGGTCGTCGGGGTACGCGATATTTCGACGGCGGCGGCGGAGTTCCCGGACCTTCATTTCGAAGTTGTCCATGCAGGCTGGGCCTTTCTCGAAGATACCGCATACCAGCTTCAGTTTCATCCCAACGTGTACGCGAACCTCGAGAACACGCTGGGGCTGGTGGTCAATCAGCCGATGCGGTTCGCGCACATTATCGGTACGCTCCTGCGCGCGGGCGCCGAGGACCGCCTCTTCTTCGGATCGGGGTGCGCACTCAATCATCCCGATCCGCAGATCCGGGCGTTCATGGCCTTCGAGATGCCCCAAGATCTTGTCGATGGGTACGGATATCCTCCCCTCACCCACGACGCCAAACGGAAGATCCTTGGAGGCAATATCGCGCTCATGCATGGGATCGACATCGACGATCGCAAGCGGGCCATTGCGGGTGATCCCTGGAGCGCGCGGCGCGCCAGCGGAAAGGCAGCACCCTGGTCGGGCCTGCGTTCCCGCCTTCAGCACGTGGCCGTATGACCACCCACGAATCAGCGCACGCGGTGGCGGGCACAGCCACTGAAGCGCAGGTCAGGGAGCTGGTTCGGCGCGTTGCCGACGAGATCCATGATCCCTGCAGCATGGCAATCGGGCTGAACGTCGGCCTTGCCGAAATGGGCCTGATCCGGGAGATAGCCGCGACTACCAGTCCCGAGGGATGGCGGGTGCGGGTGCAGATTCGCCTTACATCACCGGGATGCCAGTACTTCTTCTCGTTCCAGGAGCAGCTCGAGAGCCGGCTCCTTGCGCACGATGGCATGTCGGAGGTCCGCGTCGAGTGGGACGAACAGTTCGACTGGACTCCGGCAGACATGGCGGCGTCAGTCCGGACACGGATCGACGAACGGAATCGACACCAGCACAGACTTCCATCGTTGAAGAAGCCGGCGCCGTGAAGCGATGATCCGCACCGCTGTGACGTGACGAGCAGTCGCGGCTCGTGGTCGCAATGCCCCGTGTGGCGCATCGCACGAGCCGGCGTTTCACCGCCTGGGCGGCAACAAGTTGGATGATGTACGCCTTGGGGGCAACGACTGTGGGCATTTCCTTTCATCCAGCCGTCGACGCGGTGGTGATCGTTGGCTTGAGCGTCATTGTCTCGCTTCTCGTCCTGTGGACGGTACGTCGTGTGGTTCCCCACGAGAAACTGAAACCGCACAACGATGTCTCGGGGTTCGTGTACGCCGCGATCGCGGTGTTGTATGCGGTCGTTCTTGGCTTTGCGGTGATCAGCGTCTGGGAGCAGTACCGCGAGGCAGAGTCGAATGCGAACCAGGAGGCGAATGCGGTCGGGAACTTTTACCGGTTGGCAGCGGGATTGCCGGAGCCATCGCGTCAGGTCATGCAGCAAACGGCTCTCTCCTACGCCACCGCGGTGATCGAAGACGAATGGCCGAGCCTGGTACGGGGAGATGGCCCCAGCGCACTGGCGGCGTCAAGTCTCGACCAACTCTGGCTCTCCTTTCATGAGGCGGAACTCACCACCCCGAAGGAAGCGGCGGTGTATGCGCAAGGGCTGGAGCAGCTGGACAGGCTGGCGGGCCTCCGCCGGGAGCGGTTGGTGCAAGCGGAGGGTGGGCTCCTGGGGATCATGTGGGGCGTGCTCTTCGGTGGCGCCGCGCTGACGGTGTTCTTCCCCTGCGCGTTTGGCGTCGAAAGCAGATTGGTGCACTCCCTTGTCATTGCGACACTCGCCGCGACGCTGGGACTGCTGCTTTTCCTTACCTATGACCTCAATCATTCGTTTCGGGGAGACGTCCACGTGCAGCCGGATGGGTTCATCCGCGTGCTGGAGCAGTTTCGACAGGCCAGGGAAAGCTTCCTGGCACCGTTGTTGTTTTGACTCCGGGGACGAACCGGTTGCTTGAGATGTTCGATTGTTGCCGCACGCTTCCCGGACAAGATTCACCAGCTCGTGAAACTCATCCACCGTCGCATGGTCGTCGTCATTCGCCATCTCGCGCTCCTATTTCAGGGTCAAACCGGCGGCGGCATCAAACGTCCGGTTGAAGCTCGACCGTTATCGTTCCTTCCGCCAACAGGATGTACGGTGGCTCGCTGAAATTTCCCGTCGTGTTCCGATTGACGAACGTGATGGTGTTTTCGCCCCGTACCAGGGTCGATGTCGGCAGCTGGACGCTGGCCGTCGCCCACGGCTGCTCGCCTTCGACACCGCTCCAGGTCGGAAACGGGCTGTTTCCCGCGAAGACCTCCACATCGTTGATCCGGATCGCAATCGGCAGCGTCGTCCAGTTCTCACTCGTCATCCCGTCGACGGTCAGCGAGAACGTCTCGGATGCCGGCTCGCCATCGACATCGAAGCGCAGCGTCGCCTCTTCATAACCAGTGCCTTGGGCGTAGACCGCCGACCAGGGACGCATGTTGCCGGATTCCTGATAATAGGCGCCCTCCCAATCGGAGGCGGCAAATGTTTGGGATACCGGTTGCGGCTGACCGGGAGCGGTGGTCGGCGCGGGCGTCTCCGTCGGTGGCGGCGTCGAGGTCGGTTCCGGCGTCTGCGTCGGGGAAGGTGTCTCCGTCGGAACAGTGGTCGCCGTTGGCGACGGCACCGGAGTTCTCGTCGGCGCCGGAGTCTCGGTCGCGGTCGGTGTCCGGGTCGGGGTCGGAACTGGAGTGTCCGTCGCGACCGGGGTGCCGGTCGGTGCCGGCGTTGGTTTGAGATCGACCACCAGCGCCTGCCGGGCGCCCTCTGGAGCCCCGCCGTTGTCCAGCTCCTCGAACAACACCGCCCCGCCCAGGCCGCCGCCCGCAAGCAGCAACAGCGCCAGCACGAACGGCAGCGCCCGGTCCCCGCGGCGAGGTGGACGCCGCCGCGCGAATGCCACCGGTCTGGTGGCGACCGGTCTCGTGATCGCGGGGGGCTGCACGGTCGCAGTCCTCGCCGCTGGCGGAATCGTCGTCCGGACGGTGTCGGGCTGAACCACCGCCAGCGGTCGCGTCGCCTGCTCCTCCGCTGGAGCGACATTCCGGATCGCGGTGTTCAGCGCGCCCGCCATCGCTGGCGCGTCGGCATAGCGGTCGTCCGGCCGTTTCGCCAGCGCCCGCACCACCACGGCGTCCATCTCGGGTGCGATTCCCTGATCCGGCGCACGGACCGATGGCGGAACCGGCGGCGTCTGGATATGCGCCAGCATCAGCGCGACGGTCGTCGGCGCCTCGAACGGGAGCCGGCCGGTCAGCATCTCGTAGAGCACGATCCCCACGGCGTAGAGATCGGTGGCTGGGGTGAGCGCCTCCACCTGGGCCTGTTCCGGCGCCATGTACGAGGCTGTGCCGACGCTCGTGCCGGCCGTCGTCAGCCCGACGTCCTCGGCAGCGCGGGCGATTCCGAAATCCGCGACCCGGGCCACCTCGTCGCGCCCGATCATCACGTTCTGGGGCTTGATGTCCCGGTGAATGATCCCCGCCCGGTGGATCGCCGCCAGCCCCGCCAGCACCTGGAGCGTGATCCCGGCCGCCCGCCGCGACTGCATCAGCCCTTCCCGCGCGATCAGCTTCTTGAGATCCTCGCCCTCGATGAACTGCATGACGAGGTAGAGCAGGTTGCCATGCCGCCCGAAGTCGTAGACATCGACCACGTTTCCCTGGGCAACCGAGGCCGCCGCGCGAGCCTCCCGCTCGAACCGTTGGACGGAGGTCGGGTTGATCGCGTAGGTCTGGCGCAGCACCTTGATCGCAACCGCCCGGCCAAGGCGCGCATCACGACCCCGGTAGGTGACCGCGAACGCGCCGGACCCGATCTCCTGCTCGACCTCATAGCGATCACCCAGCACCTGACCAATCGGGTCGCGCACGTCAGCATGACGGGGACGGGACGCCTCCGACTCATCCTCCAGCGATCCATTGTCCCGTGGTGGCTCACCGCCGGTCATCATGGGCCTGTATCCGCGTCGGCTCGTGGCCACTCATGACACCAGGGAACGCAATCGGCGATCCAGAAGCCACGTCGTTCTTCCGCATCTTCTGAACGCCGCTCCGTCTCCCGATTCCGACGCAAAGTGACCCTCGCACTGATACGTAGATCCGTCCTCTCGGGCAATACGTGATGCCTGCCGATGCACTAAATATGTGGCCGCCTCTACCCTCGAATCATCACCCGTGGGCCCAATCTCTCGAACAGCCCTTCATGTCGACCCGCTGAACGCGAGAGTGACGAGGCCCCGCGCCCGGGCCGTTCGGCGCCAGGATCATCCGGAAGGTGATTTGAAAATTTTTGGACCATACCGGGACGTTCGAATGAAACCGTTCGGGAACCATTTCATCCATGGACGATCAACGATGAATCGGGAAAGAGGATGCCATGTCCACAGCAAATGACGCTCGTTTGGGTCCCGAGACCAGCACGGATGAACTCGGCGCCGGTGCCGAGCGCGCCAGTTCATCATCGCTGATTGCCGGCTTGCCGCATATCTCTTGGAGGCACCCGCTGGTCGCTTTTCCGGCGGGCGGAAGTCGCATGGCGATAGCCTATGGCCGCTCCATCGCCACGTTCGAACTATGGCATGACGCAGCGGGAAGTGTGACCGCCACCGCCATCTGGCGCACCGAGGTCGAAGGCACCGTAACCTCGCAGATTGGTGCTCCGGGCCGTGGGCTGGTCGCTACCGTCGAACGCGACGGACAGCACCGTGCCGAGGTGATAGACGAACGCGGCACCGCGGCGACCCTTGTTGCACTTCCGTCGCGGCCCACTGCGACGGCGGTCACGGGTGGCCGGTTCATCGCGTCGTTCCCGGACTCGCTCGAAGCAGCGGCGCGACTGGTGGAAATCGACTTAACCACTGGGTACCGCGCCGCCGAACGGGAACTGGAGTTCGGTGACATCGATATCGCCACAAGTCCGCCGCCAGCACCCGTTCGTCGGCCTCGACTCGGATGAGCGGTATCCGGCGATTTCGAGCTGTGACTAACGTCGTGGTTTGCGCCGTCGCTGCTCTCACGTCCGGCTTTCATCCGATACAGCGCAAAGAATCGGAGGTCATGACTGGTAGCGATACCGAGCGCATATTGAATCGCTCTTGTCAAAGACGGCGCTTTCGGAGGGTTCCGGAACTCCATAGTCCGCTACTCTTTGGAAGTGTCGCAGCGGCCGGGGAGTGCCCGCTTTCTCAACAGTGAACACGAGCATCATACCCGTCGTCGCATGCCGCAGGTTGCCGGTTAGCTGAGAGATCGATCAAGGTTGTTGACCTCAACGCTGACGAGCCGCATGATGTAATTGATCACCAGCAACCCGGAACGCCGATCCCAGGAGCGAGTCGATGCCGACCTCGCCGCTTTCCCAGTCGCCACGAGACCCGGTTCCGCTCCGCCCAGCCGAAGCCAGTGAACTCGGGTTCGGTATGCCCGTTCCTCGGACTCTGCTCATTGGCCGGAAGCAGGAACGCGAGGCAGTGAGCGCGCTGCTGCGACGTGACGATGTCTCCCTTTTGACCCTCACCGGTCCGGGCGGCATCGGCAAGACGCGCCTGGCACTGCAGATCGCCACCGACCTCGCCGAGGACTTTCCCGACGGCGTGATCTTCATCCCGCTGGCGTCGATTCGCGACCCGGAACTGGTACTCGCGACCGTAGCGCACGTGCTTAGCATCCCAGACGCCTCTGGAAAATCCTTGTCTACCCGATTGCAAGTGTTTCTCCATGATCGACATCTTCTGCTTATCCTCGATAATTTCGAGCATCTTATGGACGCGGTCCCTCCGATAGCGCAGCTCCTTGAGCGCGCTCCTCGGCTGAAGCTCCTGGTGACAAGTCGGACACGTCTCATGGTGTCAGGAGAACAGTCCTATCCCCTCCCGTCCCTCGCCGCCGAGGGAGCGCGGCAACTCTTCACCAATCGAGCGCAGGGACTGGTCCCAACGTTTGCGCTGACGGACGAGCTGACTCCCATAGTCGATGCGATCTGCACCCGACTGGACCGACTCCCACTCGCCATCGAGCTGGCGGTGGCCTGGATCCCGGTGCTACCACCTCATGCCTTACTGGCCCACCTCGAGCATCGACTCGAACTACTGACCGGTGGACCGTGCGATGTCCCGGCGCGGCTCCAGGACATGCGGGGCGCCATTGCCTGGAGCCTTGACCTGTTAGGTGAATGTGACCAACGCTTGTTCCGGCGGCTAGGGGTTTTCGTCGGTGGCTTCACGCTCGAGGCGGCCGACGCAGTGGCGGGCGAGAGCGAGGACGTCCTAGCTGGTGTCCGTGCCTTGGTGGCCGCCAGCCTCGTCAACCCGATGGAGGCAGTGGGGGACGAGCCTCGCTTCACGATGCTTGAGACAATCCGCGAATTCGCCCTCGAGCAACTCGCAGCACACGATGAGGAACTCCCGATCCAGCGACGCCACGCCGAGTTCTATCGAGCCTTGGCAGAATCGGCATTGCCCTATTACGACGGGCCGGAGTTAAGCGTCTACCGACATCGGGTCAATGTCGAGTTGGACAATTGCCGGGCGGCTATGGCTTGGGCGCTCGACAACCGTGCGGCGGAGAGCGGGGTCCGGCTCGCCGGTGCCCTCTGGCGCATCTGGTGGACCAGTCACGCGGCCGGCGGCAAACCTTGGGCTGACCGGGTGGCGGAAGGTCGGTCCTGGTGCGAACGGATGCTTGCCATCGGGGATCACCTTCCGGTGGAAGCGCTCACCGAGGCCCTGACCGGGGTTGGATTCTTGGCGATGGTCGCCGAAGATTTTGCGCGGATGCAGGAAGCCGGTGAGGACCTCCTCGCTCGGGCGCAGATCGACGATGACGCCTATGGCATTTATTGGGCTCACCAGGTGCTCGGGAAATTGGCCGAGGTGCAAGGACCCGACCATATATCCAGGCGCTACGGGATCAATCCGGTGGCGGACGCGCTAGCGGGAGACGATGTCGCGCGACACCACTATGAAGTAGCGCTGGCAGTTGCCCCTACGATCCGGAATCCGGACAACTATGTGTCGCAGACCCTCACCCATCTCGGCGTGATTGCACAGCGGGGTGGTGACTTGGGGCGGTCGGCAACGCTGTTGAATGAGGCATTGTCGCTCTGTCGTTCAACCAACAATCCCTTCGTGCTTGCCATGACACTGGTCCCCCTCGGGCAAGTGCTCCGCGAGCAGGGGCATCTCGATAGAGCCACTGAACGGCTCAAGGAAGCCCTCGTCGTGCTCGCAGGGGAGCAGGGACTTGGCGGTACCCCCGTGGCGTTGATTGAATTGGCGCTCGTGGCGGAAAAGGCGGGATGCATGGAGAATGCCGCTCGCTTGCTGGGCGCAGCGGCGACGCTCCCCGAGAGTTCCGGGTACCGTCGGACACTCGATGGGGCTGCGGCCCAGGCCCGGATGAAGCTGGAAGAGCCAACCTTCACAGCAGCATGGGAGGCTGGAACGCATTTGTCTTGGGACGACGTACTCGCCGAGGTAGACGCGTTGGCAACGACGGTCCACACCACTCCGCATGGGCACTGCGCACCACAGACGCTGCGCTATGGTCTCTCCCTTCGCGAGCTGGAGATCCTGCGCCTGCTTGTCGAGGGACACTCGAACCGCGCCATTGGGGGTTTTCTCTCGGTGAGCCAGCGCACGGTCGAGAACCACGTTCGCCATATCCTCACCAAACTCGACCTTGAGTCGCGTACTGCGGCGGCAACGTTCGCCATCCGGAACGGGTTGGTGTGACACGTACTCCTTCGTGAGTGATGTCACTTACGCCCGTCTACTGGCCTTACCAAGCGAATGAGTGTTCTCGCCGATGCCGATTCCTCGGCAGGTCGTGACAATAACGTCACGGCGTGGAAAGGCGGCCATGTCCCAGCCGTTGGGACCTCGGTCTGAGTGGCGGCCCCCCCTCCCGGAACAGGAGTTGTGTCGAGTTGCCCCTGCTCTGTCCTGCATCCGAGCAACCCATCAGGATCATCTAGATAGGTATCCCCGCCGAAGGAGATCTCCATGTGTGCCGAACCCGTCCCTGCTCTCGATATGGACAAGGTCCATGCCTTCGCCTTCAAGGTCATCGGTGATGTCACTGCTAGTCAGATGGACATCCTCAACGTGATCGCGGATCGCCTCGGCCTCTTCAATCATCTGGCTGAGGTCGGTGCGACCACGAGCGACGCGTTCGCCGAACGTGCCGGCATCAACGAGCGCTACGCCCGTGAGTGGCTCTCGGCCATGGCCTGCCATGGCTACGTCGTTTACGACGATGCCACCAGGCGCTTCTCCCTCCCGCCCGAACGCGCCTTCTGTCTCGTCGACCGTGACAGCCCCTTCTATCTGGGGAGCATGTTCAGCATGGCACCAACCATGTGGTCCAATATCGATCTCCTGACCGAGGCGTTTCGCCATGGAGGGGGAGTGCCGCAGGAGCGGTTCGGGACCGAGTTTTGGTGTGGCTTCGAACGCTTTACCCGGCCGGCCTTCCGGAACAACCTGGTCCAAGACTGGATCCCGGCGATGCCCGATGTCGACGCCAAGCTGCGTGCTGGCGGGACGGTGGTGGACGTTGGGTGTGGCAACGGTCAGGCGCTCCTCTTTCTAGCCAAAGGCTATCCCAACGCCCAGCTGGTTGGTCTCGACAACTACGCCCCGGCGATTGAGGCGGCCAACGCCAACGCCCGTGAGGCCGGGTTGGACGACCGGGTTCGCTATGAGGTCTGTGATGTGACCGAGGGCATCCCGGGCACCTACGATCTCATTACCAGTTTTGACGTCGTTCACGATATGCCCCACCCGCGTCCTGCCATGCGCGAAATCAGGAAAGCGCTCAAGCCGGGCGGAACGTACTTCGTGCTGGAGTTCAATTTTTCGGGTGATTTGCAGCACAACATCGATCACCCGCTCGGCATCGGCGCGTTCGGGTACTCGGCGAGCACCAATTACTGCATGACCCAAGCCTTGGCCGTCGGTGGCGAAGGAACAGGCACCTGCATGGGTGAGGAGAAGGCACGCGACTTGGCGACCGAGGCCGGTCTCACTCAGTTCCGCCGGATCGACTTTCCGAACAATCCCTTCAATCTCTTCTACGCGATCCAGGCTTGAATTAGTTGCGAACTTCTAACTACATCACTGTCGACAGTAACTCGCTGAAGGCGGTGTTGAAGGGTCATAAAGACGCGCGTGCGCATAGCTCCACACGCGCGTCTTCCTTCCGATTGGACTCATTGTGATCCCAACCTACCAGTCAAAGCACTACGCGCGGTCAGGCACTTGCCTCCACCGCTACTTATCTAGATCATCTCAAGCTGTGACGAGTGACGTGACCCTAGTCCCCCTGACTGAGTCCCAGCACCTGTGCGTGCTGGACGAGCGCTTCCCGGACGTGATCGTCCCAATAGTCCCAGGTGTGCCCGCCCGGGTGCTCCGCGTAGTGATGCTCCAGATCGATCCCGTCCATAAAGGCATGAAGCTCCCGGTTGTGGTCGATCAGGTGCTCGTCATCAACCCCACAATCGAAGGCGATCGCCGGTTTCGTCTGCATCCGCGCCACTCGCTCGGCGTGGACGAAGATATTGGCGTCGGCAACATCCTGCAGCAGCGTCGGGTCGACGAGCTGGTCAATGTGAAACGCCGACGAGTGCGCCCAGATCGAGGCGAACATGCCGGGGTGCTTCAGCCCGAGGAACATCGCCCCGTAGCCCCCCATCGAGAGCCCGCCGATCGCCCACGGCCCATCGGTGACGTTGAACTGACGCCGCACATGGCCGGCGATATCGGTCACGATCAGGTCTTCGTAGCGATGCTTGTTGAGCCGGTCTGATCCCTTCCAGTTCAGGTACGCGGATGTCCCGCCATCCGGCAGCACGACGACGAGCAGCAGCTCCTCCACATGGCGGACGAGGTTCGACTTCTGGATCCAGGCATTGCAGTCATCGCTCAACCCGTGGAGCTGGAACAGGACCGGGAACGGCCCCTCACCCACGTCCGGCAAGATCACGTTGTAGCTGACGCGCTTGCCCAGCGCGTCGCTCAGGAACTGGACGGATGCCAAACTCATGCGCGCTCCCTTTTTGTACGCGGGATGTACCCCGCCGGTACGGCGGTTATCGTCACACGGTAAATGACCACTTACGCCGTCCTAGTTGCCTTCGAGCTCCGGGCCGAGCGTCGCCGGATCGTAATGAACGTACCCGCCCGTCTCCTCGACCTCGGCGGGACACTGCGCCACCGCCTGCAGCTCGCCCTCGTAGATCAGCCGCAGGCCCCGCTCATAGGCGAAAACGTTGGGTACGGTCGAGGTGTCCAGCCCGAGGAAGTAGACGTAGTCGCGCACCGACGAGAACAGCAACCGGAACCCGCCATGCCCGATCCGATAGGTCCCCGGTACCTCCATATCATCCATCTCCGCCAGCAGCTCGTCGCCGTCCGCGACCAGCGCCTCAAGCTCGGCGGCTTCCATCCCTGGCACGGTATCCAGGTCACCGTTGACGAAAAACTCGAAGTATTCAGGATGATCCTCGATCGCGACGTTGAACGCGTCCACGTAGTCAGCCAGACCGGCGCACTCCGGTGACTGGCCTTGGTCGCGATGGAGATCGTCCTCCGGCCGGAGCACCGTTCCCTGAATTGCGAACAGACCAGTGAGCAGAACTATCAGCACCGAAAGCATCACTCCGCGCATCATGGGATCTCGCCTCCTCGGGCATCGGTCCATTATTGGGTAGCGACAGGCATACGCAGGCCGTGGCGGGTCGGGATCGGTCGGGTTTCCAGACCGCCACTATAGATCATCCCATATGTACCGGAGGCGACCGGCTCAACGGGTGCGTCGATTGCCCCATCGTGCGGTCATCCCGTACCATCATCTCGTGTGTATCGAAACGACCGCGGATTCCCCGCGGCCACCCCGATGCCATTCATGCGCGCTGGAATCAGCGGCCCGAGCACATCACGATCGAGGAGATCTCCATTGACCCGCATTCCGGACGCCTATCAGGATCTGTTCGCCCGTCCGATCATCGTCAGTCTCGCGACCGTGCAGCCCGACGGTCAGCCGCAGGTCACGCCGGTCTGGGCGGATTACGTCGATGGCCACGTCCGGGTCAATACCGCCGCCGGCCGCCAGAAGCACAAGAATCTCCTTGAACGTCCCCAGGCGACCATTCTCGTCGTCGACCCGGACAACGGGCAGCGCTATGTCGAGGTCCGGGGCCGTGTCGCCGAGGTCAGCGAGGAGACCGGCGACGCCGTGATCGACAAGCTGGCGCACGATTACATGGGGGTCGATGTTTATCCCTGGCACACGCCAGAGGAAACCCGCGTCACCTTCCTGATCGAGCCGGTCCGCGTACTTACCAGTGGGTGACCTCCCGGATGGATCCCTGATTCCGGAAAGCCATCGCGACCTGCTGGAGCAGCCACTGTTGGCGATGCTGGGCACGATCCAGCCAGACGGCACACCCCAGGTGATGCCGATGTGGGTCGACCTGGCGGACGGCCTGGTCCGGGTCAACACCGCGCTCGGCCGTCAGAAGCACGCCAACATGGTGCGGAACCCGCATGTCTCCCTTCTGGTCGTTGACCCGGATGACGAGTTCCGCTTCATCGAGGTGCGCGGGGACGTCGTCCTGATCACCAGCGACGGCGCCGAGGCCCATGCCGACAAGTTGATCGCGGAGTACCGCGGGGCGGGGCATGTACCGACCGCGCCCCGAACCGAGACGCGGGTCACCGTCTCGATCGGGCCTCGCCGGGTGATCGTCAACGGCTGACCCGGCACAGGGAGGACGCGATGCCCACCGAATCGTCCCCACTGGAAGTTCTCCGGGAGCACCGAACCGTCTTGCTGACGAGCTTCAAGCGGGACGGCACCAGGGTCGGCACTCCGGTCCATATCGCCTTCGACGGTTTCAAGGCGTATGTCCGCACCTACGTCAGGTCCGGGAAGTTCAAGCGGATCCGGCGCAATCGCGGGATTACGCTTGCGCCATCGACCGTCCGGGGCGCCCCGACCGGACCCGCGATCGAGGCGACTGCTCACATTCTCGAAGGAGAAGAGGCTACGGTCGCCGCCAGGGCCTTGGCCAGGAAGTATCCGATCGCGCACGGAATCCTGATCCCCAGGTTCCACCGCCTCCGCGGCTACAAGACGATCCACCTTCGGGTCGAGCCCCACCGCGGCTGACTTTCTCTCGCAGCGTGCTATCGGTTCGGCCCGGCCATCGCTTCCGGGACTGCTAAACTCCGTGACTCGCCGGCGTTCGCCGGGTGACAACACGATGCCATGAGGTGGGACCCGGCCGAATGGAGCCATCTCGAATAAAGACTCCGACGATCGGGCGCCGCCGTCCGAAGTACCTCGCGATCGCGCTGACCTGGTTGCAGCAGGCGATCGCCTACCGGGTGACGACCCTCTTCACCGTGCTGATCACTTTCGTCTGGGTCTTCATCCTCTACGCGCTCTGGGAAGCGGCCTTCGCGGACACGAGCCGGATCGCGGGCTACTCCTGGCCGGAGATGCGGACCTACATCCTGCTCGCCTACGGCATCAACGCCCTGGTCGGCTGGCGTGTCGGCTCCCAGATGATGGGCGCGATCCGGACCGGCGAGATCGTGCGCGACCTGATCCGCCCGCTCGACTACCGCTCGACCCAGATCGCGACCGCCGCCGGGATGTCGCTTGTCGAAGGCGTGATCAGCCTGTTTCTCGCGCTCGTGCTCGGCCTGGTCTTCTTCGATATCGAAGGTCCGGCGTCGCCGCTCGCCGCGGCGCTCTTCGTCGTAACCGTGCTCGCCGGGTTCCTGATCAAGGCGCTTTGCGTCTTTCTGATCTCCCTGCTCTGCTTCTGGACACTCAACTCGGTCGGCCTGATGTGGGCGCAGCAATCCGTGATCAGCATCCTCTCCGGCACGCTGATTCCGATCGCGATGATGCCCGGCTGGCTTCGGCTCGTCGCCGAGGTGCTCCCCCTCAGGGGAATCGTCGCGACGCCGGTCACGATCTACCTCGGCAAGGCCGAGGGCTGGGAGCTGACCGGATTGATCGTGTTGCAGCTCGGCTGGCTGGCGGTGCTCTGGTGGTTCGCCGGGTGGGCGTGGAAACGCGCGTTCAACGCCGTCGAAATTCAGGGAGGCTGACAGATGCACGGCTCGCATCCATGTCTTCTTGCATACGTGTTCTACCTTTATCGTCATCCAGAGCGCAGCGATGGGCCGCATCCGCTCAGTTCCTACGGGACTGCCTGTTGTGAATCACCGCGCGAAGCGCATCCGACGGAGTCGGAAAGGGATGAGAAGCGTCCAGTCCCCTCCGCGGACGATCGGCTTCGCCGGGGGATTCTTCCCTTCGGTCAGAATGAAGGGCAGAGTTCGGTCATGAAACGGACGGTGCCATGCAACGATTCGCCAACATCCCAAACGCCTTCTCGCGATTGTCATCGTTTCGGCGGAACGTCCGCCTCTACCTCAAGCTGCAATACATCCAGCTCCGGACCGTCGTCGAGTATCGCGGCGACTTCTGGATCGGCATCCTCGGCGCAACCCTGATGCACGGCGCCGGGCTCGTCTTCATCTCCGCCCTGTTCAGCCGGATTCCCGATGTTGCGGGCTGGACGGTCTGGGAGATCGCCGTGCTCTACGGCCTGACGCTCGTGCCGCGCGGCCTTGGCGAACTCCTCTGCGACGGGCCGTGGATGCTCCGCTCGCTCGTCAACTCGGGCGAGTTCGACCGCCTCCTCGTCCGCCCGGTCTCCCCGGCGTTGCAGGCGGCGACGAAGATCGCCAGCATCCATGGGCTCGGCCAGCTCACGCTCGGGATCGTCGCGGTCGGGCTCGGCGCGAACCGCTCGGGGATGGAGTGGCCGGTCTGGAAGATGCTCTTCCTGCTGGTGACGATCGCCTCCAGCTTCGTGATGCTCTCCGCCATCAACTATCTGATCAACATGGTCGGCTTCTGGGAGCCCTCGACCCAGAGCGCGCTGCCGACGATGTACGCGATGATGATCGACTTCGCGAAGTTCCCGCTCGACATCTACAACCTCGTGATCCGCTTCCTGGTCACCGTCGTCGCGCCGTACGCCTTCGTCAGCTACTTCCCCGGTCTCGTGCTGCTCGGCAAGGATTCCGACTGGCGCTGGCTCGGCTTCGCTTCTCCTATCGTGACGGCGATCGTCGTCGCAATCACCGCCTGGCTCTGGCACAAGGCCCTCGCGCGCTATCAGGGCGTCGGGCACTGACATTCATCAATGGTGCTCGGTGCGCCGGGTCACTCATCCCGCGGCTGGAGCTTCCTTGGCATTCACCACCAGGCCCTTGGGCGCCCGCGCCCTCGCGATCACCTCGACGCTCTCGCTCTTTCCGGGGTATCGGGCTGGAACGGACGGTTGTTGCCTGCCCGATCTTCGGATACGCTCGGCGGCATGAGCGATTTCCACTTCTATGAGCCCGCCACCGGCCACGGTCTGCCGCACGATCCGTTCAAGGCCATCGTCGCGCCGCGTCCGATCGGGTGGGTCTCCACGCTGAGTGCCAGCGGTATCCCCAACCTCGCGCCGTACAGCTTCTTCAACGCGGTGTGCGACACGCCGCCTATGATCGCCTTTTCCTCCAGCGGTCCCAAGGACAGCGTCGCCAACGTCGAGGCGACCGGCGAGTTCGTCTGGAACATGGCGACCCGCACGCTCGCGGAGGCGATGAACGCCTCCTCCGCCGCCGTGCCGCCGGAGACCGACGAGTTCGCGCTCGCCGGGCTCGTGACCGCCCCCTGCCGTATCGTCGCGCCGCCGCGCGTCTCGGCGAGCCCGGCGTCGCTCGAATGCCGCCTGCTGCAGATCGTCACGCTGCACGATCTCGACGGGCAGGAGACTGGAAATCGGCTCGTGATCGGACAGGTCGTCGGCGTCCACATCCGCCGCGCCTTCCTTCGCGACGGCATGTTCGACTCCGGCGCGGCGCACCCGATCATGCGCGCCGGTTATCGCGACGAGTATGTCGAGGCCACTCCAGAAACGATGTTCAGGATGGCGCGGCCAGACACATGACCGGTTGGCGAGCCGGAGGGGATTTCGGCTCAGCACGGGCGGACACACGGATCGACGACATTCGCTCATGGCGAGCGGGCTTCGTGGTTGATCCCCATCCGTCTCTACAATTGCAGGTCGGTGGCTCAGCAGTGGTACCCGGGAGTGGGACATTGATGGTTCGCGAGCGACGATCAGCAGATGGGACGAAGAGACCGGCGGATCCCGATAGCGAGCCGATCATCCGCGCGAGCGGTCTGACCAAGCGCTTCAAGCGCGCCGTCAAGGGCAACGGGCTCAAGGGCGCGCTGAGGCATCTCGTCCGCCCCGAGTACACCGACGTCACCGCCGTCGATGACATCAGCCTGACGATCATGCCTGGCGAGAGCGTCGCCTACGTCGGGCCGAACGGCGCGGGAAAGTCGACGACCGTCAAGCTCCTGACCGGCATCCTGGTCCCCACCGCCGGCGAGATCTCCGTCTGCGGCCTGACTCCGTTCGACAACCGGATTCAGAACGCCCGCAACATCGGCGTCGTCTTTGGCCAGCGGACGCAGCTTTGGTGGGACATCCCGGTCCGGGAATCGTTCCGCCTGCTCGGCGACATCTACGAGATCCCGGACGACCGGTTCACCAAGACGTTCGGCGAGCTGGTCGACGTGCTCGATCTCGACCCGCTCCTGTCCGTCCCCGCCCGCCAGCTCTCGCTCGGCCAGCGGATGCGTTGCGACCTGGCCGCGTCGCTGATCCACTCGCCGCCGGTGCTCTACCTCGACGAACCGACGATCGGGCTCGATGTCTCGGTCAAGGCCCGCTTTCGCGAGTTCATCCGCTACATGCACCACGAGCGAGGGCTGACGGTGATGCTGACCTCGCACGACCTCGGCGACATCGAGGAGCTGTGCGAGCGAATGATCATGATCGACACGGGCACGATCATCTACGACGGCGCGCTGAGCGAGGTGACCGCCCGCTTCGGGTGGGAACGCCAGCTCCATCTCACGCTGAGCGAGCCGCTCGACGACGTGGTGGGGCGGGCAACGGCGGCGCTCGGCGACCGCGCCGGGATCGTCCCGACGCAGCCCGAGCCGCTCCGCCTCCTGATCACGTTCGACAGCCGATCGGCCACTTCCGGCGAGCTGATCCGCGATCTCGCGACCGCGCTGCCCGTCGCCGACATCCGGATCGAGCAACCAAGCGCCGAGTCGATCATCCGCCAGCTCTACGAAGGCTCACTCACCTTCGCGGATGCGTCGAGCTAGCCGATCAGGTCAGCACGGAGGTTTCAGCTTCGATACGCTGGCGATACCGCGCGATCTCGCCCGGCCCGGATTTCAGTGCAATCTTCTCGTCCTCCGGGTTGTAGCTCGTGTTCGTGTTCGTGTTCACGTCGTAACAGACGATCCGGCCGTCCGCCGCCTCGATCGCAGCGGTTCTTGGAAGAAGCACCAGTCCCCTCTCATCCCAGCAGCTGCGTCGAACAGCCGTGTCGGAGGGACGGTTCCACGCGTCGCTCCGATGCAGCTGCTGGGATAAACTCCGCGACGAGGGAGTTGAACATTAACTTCGCGGACGATGTGCTCCTCACCTGTGAGCTTTCGGCATGCCCCCGATGGTCCAACCGTGTAAAACGGCGGCTCTGGGAACCTCTTGGATTATTGCCGCCGCCCTCCCAGCCTTGTACCATTTATTGGTACAAGGTCGCGTGCACGACACGATTGGAGAGGCATGAGTGGCACGAAACACGTCAATTACGCTCGGAGATCATCTTCTCCACTTCGTCGATGAACAGGTGCAATCAGGTCGATATGGTTCGGCCAGCGATGTCGTGCGGGCGGGTCTCCGTCTGCTCGAAGAGCGAGAAATGCACCTCGACACACTCCGCGCCGCGTTGATCGAAGGCGAGATCAGCGGCCCGGCCACTCCACTCGACATCGAACAGTTCCTCGCGGCAAAGCGCGATAACGCATCCCATGCCTGAACCAGGGTTCACACCCAAGGCGAGGCAAGACCTGAATGACATCTGGGACTTTACGGTCGAACGTTGGGATGCCGCTCAGGCGGACCGCTACGTCGTCGCGATCGTTCGCGCATGCCAGGACCTCGCGGCTGATCGGCTTGTAGGTTGCGAGGCGAACGTCATCCGGCGCGGATACCTGAGCCACCGTGTCGGTGCGAACGTTGTGTTCTTCCGTCGCGACTCGGGCGATGATGGAGAAGCGATCGAGATCGTCCGTATTCTTCACGAACGCATGGATCCCGCTCGTCACATTCCCTGATTCTCAAAGACTCCATTGCTGTTTCGACGCAGTCGCCGCGCGCCACGTCGGCGTGGCTTGGCAAACAATGTCTGTCAGCTCTACGAGGGCTCATTCACCTTCGAGGAACAGGTTGGCTAGCGTTACCGGTCAGGTCAGCGCGTAGGTTTCCGCTTCGATGCGCTGAAGATACCGCGCGATCTCGCCCGGCCCCGACTTTGGGGCGATCCTCTCGACATCCGGGTTGTAGTTCGTGTTCGTGTTCACGTCATAACAGACGATCCGGCCGTCCGCCGCTTCGATCAGCTCGAACCCCGCGATCTCGAGGTGATGCGTCCGCGCGAAGCCGAGCAACTGGTCGACGATCGGGTGCGCGAACCCCTCGCGCAGCGCAAACAGGCTCTCCGCCACCGTGGGCTGCCCGTGCTCATCGATCTCGTCCGGCGCGCAGGCGTCAGCCGGGCAGAGCTGGAACCCGCCGCGGGCGGTGTCGGCCGCGATCGCGTAGACGAAGGCATAGCCCGCCGTCTCGACCCGCGTGATGAACGGTCTGCGCGGCTCGACGTACTCCTGGAGCAGCGTGATGCCATCGACTGGCACTTCGAACTCGTCGGATTCGACGTACGCCCCAAACCCGTCCAGCGTGTCGAAGCGGCGGACACCGAGTCCCTTGCCGCCCTGGTTGTGCTTGGTGATGAAAGGGGCCGGGAACTCCCGCGCCGCGCTGAGCAGATCACCGTTGCCGACGACCGCGACGGTCCTTGGGACGTCAATCCCGAAGGCCCGCAGCGCGGTCAGCTGCCGCACCTTGCTGACCTCCATCTCGACGACCGAGCGCCCGTTGACGACGCGGCGCCCGTGCGCGTCCAGCCAGTCGATGATCGCCCGGGTGTACTCCTTGGCGTGCGCATGCCCACGGGTGTGCGACGAGGCGCTGAGCCTGTTCCAGAACACGCCCTCCGGCGGGGCGGCATCGAGATCGATCGCTCCCTCGATCAGCAGCCACTCTTGATAATCCAGTCCGGCGTTTTCGAACGCGGCGGCGAATGGCGGAAACCACTCCGGATTCTCGTGCAGCACGTGAACGGTCATCTGGTCCCCTCTTTCTCCGGCACTAACCCGGCGATACGTGGATGATACCCTCCCGGGCGGCATGGTCTCGCTCGCATTTGGAATGCGCTGGCGCCTCGTGCCCTCGGTGACACGGCGGCGGTGCCGGACCACGGCATGACGCGTGCATCGCCTTGATAAGAGTTGCATGGAACGTCGCCGCCATGGTGAGGATCAGTGAGGGGTCAGTCCGTCGTGAATAGATCGAACGCCTCCCGGATATCGGAGATATGGGGGGGCCTGCTGCTCGGCATTGGTCTGGGCGGCTTCTTCGACGGGATCGTGTTGCATCAGATCCTGCAGTGGCACCACATGCTGAGCAGCCATGGAGACTACCCCGTCACGACCGTCGCCGGGCTCGAAGTCAACACGCTGTGGGACGGCCTCTTCCACGCCCTGACCTATGTCGCGGTGCTTGCGGGGCTGGCGTTGCTATGGCGCTCCTCGCGCCCGACTCATGTCCCGAGATCGTCCCGGCTTCTGATTGGCCTGCTCCTGATGGGCTGGGGCAGCTTCAATCTGGTCGAGGGAGCGGTCAATCATCACATCCTGTCGATCCACCATGTCAACGAGACGGCCCCGCGCGACCAGTGGGTGTGGTGGGATCTGGCATTCCTGCTCTGGGGATTGGCGATGCTGATCGGCGGCTGGAGGCTCGCGCGAGCCGGACAGCGAGAGCAGGCCGCTTCGATGACGCTCCCCGCACGGTGACGTGGCGCTGGCCCCGGTCCCCTTTCCCGCCGCCAAGCCTCAGCCTGATGATTGCGTTTCCTTGCCGCCGATCGTGAACGCGGCGGCGACCCCGCTCGCCAGCGCCATGATCGCGCTGACGATCATCACCACCCGGAACCCGGCTACGAACGACTCGTCCACATCCCGCGCGATGGCCGTGCGCTCCTCGTCGCCGAGGCTCGACGGCACCTCGAGCGCCGCCAGCTGATCCCGGCCCGCCTCGATCTCGCGCTCCGCCGCGGCCGGCAGGTCACGCCGCTCGAGGCCGGCGTTCAGCGAACGGTCGAACGTCGCCGCCATCAGAATCCCGAACGCGGCGATCGCGATCACGCCCGCCGCCCGCGAGACGGCGTTGTTGACGCCGGAGGCGAGGCCGGAGTGGCGGCCCTCCACCGCGCCCATCACCGCCGTGGTCAGCGGCGCGACCGTGATCGTCAGCCCCAGCCCGAGCAGCACGACGGCCGGAAAGAACGTTGTCCAGTACGACCCGCCGACGCCGGGCACCGCGAACAGGAGGAACCCGGCCCCGGCGACGATCGGGCCGACCGTCAGTGGCAATCGCGCGCCGTACCGCCCGGTCAGCCCGCCCGCCCAGCGCGAGAGCCCAAACATCAGGAGGATCATCGGCAGCATCGCCGCTCCGGCGGCGGTCGACGAATAGCCCTGCACCTGGATCAGGTTGAATGGAAAGAAGTAGAGCGCGCCACCCAGCGCCGCGTAGAGAAACAACGTCAGCAGGTTCGTCCCCGAGAACGTGCGGGAGCGGAACAGCGAGAGCGGAACCATCGGGTTCGCGACGCGCCGCTCGACGATCAGGAACGCGACTGCCGCGACCACGCTGACCGCCAGCAGCACCAGCACCAGCGGATCGGAGAAGCCGGATACCGCCGCCTCCGTCAGTCCGTAGATCAACGCCGCGAGAAACACGGTGACGATGCCCGCGCCCGCCCAGTCGAGCCGCGCGCCCGCCTCGTCGTCGCGGCTCTCGGGGACGTACCGCAGCGTGACCAGGAGCACGACCACCGCCAGCGGAACGTTCATCAGGAAGACCGAGCGCCACGAGAGGTTTTCCACCATCCAGCCGCCGAGCACGGGTCCGATCGCCGACGTGATCGCGGTGAACCCGGACCAGGTTCCGATCGCCCGGCCCCGCTCTTCCTCTGGAAAGGTCGCTGAGATGATCGAGAGGCTTCCCGGCACCAGCAGCGCCCCGCCCACGCCCTGCAGCGCGCGCGAGACGATCAGCGCCGCCAGGTTCGGCGCGACCCCGCAGGCGACCGAGGCGACCGTGAAGACCACCACCCCGATTGCGAAGATCTTGCGACGACCATAGCGGTCCCCCAGTGATCCGCCGACGAGGATCAGCGCCGCGAGGAACAGCGAATACGCCTGCACCACCCATTGCACCCCCGCCGCCGATGCGTCGAAGTCGCGCTGGAGAGTCGGCAGCGCGACATTCACGACGGTGCCGTCGATGAAGGCCATGCTCGACCCGAGGATCGTCGCCAGCAGGACCATCCGGCCGACCGCCGGGCTGAACGCACCGCCCGTCGCCGTGTGGGGAGTGCCATGGATCACCCCTTCGTCGCAGGGGGCCTTAACAGCGATTGTCATCGAATTTCCTCATGGAGCGGATCGTCGGCCCACTGGGCCATCCCGGCGTCAGTCACCTTCCCGGTGTATCACGAAACCAGGCTCGAGGTGAACTGGTCATCTTGCTGGGATGCCGTTGCTTCTCGGTCCACAAACGTCAAGCCGAGCTGCATGTTGACGGCACGCTGCTGGCGCGAGCGGTTCGTAGGTTCTTTTTTTCGGTCAGGCTGACTCCCATCGGTCGATCAGAATGCAGGTGCGTCTTGCTTATACCCGTGGTCAGAGCACGCCGGATGGCATTGGGTCGAACCGCCAGTCTCCGGTTTCGATCCGTTACCATGGAGCCATGGGCGGCGACCGGCGACAGCAGGACGGAAACGTGATGGAATTCGGACTTTCGAGCTTTGGCGATCTCAACCCGGTGGCGGAACACGACCCGCTGATCGACCCGGCCCAGCGGCTGCGCAATCTCCTCGAAGAGATCCGGATCGCGGACGAGGCCGGATTCGACGTCTTCGGCCTCGGTGAGCACCATCGACCGGATTACGCGGTTTCGGCACCGGAGATCGTGCTCGCCGCCGCCGCCACGCGGACGAGCCGGATCCGCCTCTCCAGCGCGGTCACGGTGATCAGCTCGGCCGACCCGGTCCGCGTCTACCAGGATTTCGCGACGCTCGATCTGCTCTCCGGGGGGCGGGCCGAGATCTGGGCCGGGCGCGGCTCGTTCATCGAATCCTTTCCCCTCTTCGGACAGGATCTGGACGACTACGACGATCTCTATGCCGAGAAACTGAATCTTTTGCTGGCGATCCGGGAGCGCGAGACCGTGACCTGGAGCGGCCGCCATCGACCGCCGATCGACGGACGCGGCGTCTATCCCCGCGCGCTCCAGAACCCGCTGCCGGTCTGGCTGGCCTCGGGCGGCACCCCGGCCTCGGCCCAGCGCGGCGGCTCGCTCGGGCTGCCGATGGTGCTCGCGATCATCGGCGGGCACTGGCGCCGGTTCCGCTCGATCGTGGACATCCACCGCCACGCCGCAAGGACGCATGGGCACACCCCGGAAGCGACGCCGGTCGCGATCAACTCCCTGGGCTTCGTCGCGACGGATTCCCAAACGGCCCAAGACACGTACTACCCGGCCTACACCGCCGCGATGCGCCGGGTCGCCCGCGAACGAGGCTGGGGCACGATGACGAGGGATGCCTATGACGCGCAGGTGACGCCCGAAGGCGCACTCTACGTTGGCAGCCCACAGCAGATCGTCGAGAAAATCCTGCACAGCCACGAAGTCTTCGGACACGACCGGTTCGTGCTCCAGCTCGGCACCGGAACGATCCCGCACCGCGAGATGCTGGGGGCGATCGAGCTCTACGGTACGGAGGTCATCCCGGCCGTCCGCTCCGCTCTGGCGACGAACGCGTCCGTCCCCGATTCCGAAGCGATCGCCCTCTGACCGTGAGGCGCGGATAGTAGGGCCCAAGCCGACACCCCGGGAACTGGGACGATCATGCAGCCGCGTAGCGTCTGACCGGCACCGTGGCAGCTGCCAGGTCGATCCCCGCGAAACGGTGAAGTTCGCCTGCCTGATCCTGCCCTACACCGTTTCCAGCGGCACATCGAGCAGTCGTGCGACCAGGCGAACGTCGTTCAGGCGGTGCCCCAGTCCCAAGGCAACATGATGCGTCGGGCCGAGCGCGCACCATGCATCCATGAATTCCGGCAAATCCTTCTCGAACCGGAGGCGATGGTTGGAGTTGCCGATCTGGAGAACGGGGCCGGGAAGGCTCTCACCCTCGGCGGCAATCAGCTTCAGCCGCCCATCCGCTCCCTGGGTCAGGCCCAGGATCGTGACCGGACCAGCCAGCGCCCGCATCTCCACCGAGAGCCCGCCGCCCGCCTTGCCATGGAAGACCTTGAGTTCCTTCAACGTCGGCTTGCCGTCGCTGATCGCGATGTGAGCCGGGCCGTCGTGCCCCATCAGGAAGAACCGCTCCTGGAAGTCCATCGCGCAGAACTCTGAGAACGACCCTCCCGCTCCCAGCTCATGCATGATCTTCATCGCGATCGCGGTCTTCAGGTCGCCTTCGCCCGCCGCCGGAATGCCGCGAGCCGTGAGCAGCGTGTTGCCCAGGATCATCGCCGAGGCAATCCGCTCGATCCGGTCGCCTCCGGTTCCCCGGTAGTAGTACGCGAGTCCGCCGAAATCGAAGTCGGTCGCCAGACGATCGAGCCCGACCGCCACGTGGGCTCCCCATTCCATGGCTTCTGGGGATATGTCGTGCGCGACCGCAAACGTCACCCCCGCCTGCTCCACAACAGCCCCGATCTCCGCCGACGTCGCTGCCTCCACACGGTCCTTCAGGTCGTCGATCTCGAGAATCTCGACATGGGCTCCGAGCTGCGTATGGACCATCCCCACGTCCGTGGACATGTCGATCATTCCTGGATAGGTATGCCCGAGCATCCCAATCCTGGCCCTCCGGATCGTCCGCGCCACCGCTGCCGCCCGGCACCATCGCTCGACCTGGCCCCAGGCGCGATCATCGTCGTACAGCGTTCCGGTAACGACCTCGAAGGCGATCCCGGCGCGGGCAAGGACGCCCGCCATCTCCGGAACGGGACAAACGCCGCAGTTGGCCAGCCAGGTCGTGGTGTCGGTCGCCTCGTAATCCAGCGCGGCGAGCGGTTGGAGATTGAGGATCAGGACCGGGCACCGGGTGCGCAGGACGATCGGGAGCACCTGGGTGCTCGTCGCGTACGTCCCGGTGTAGATCACGACCAGATCGAGGTCTCCCCGAGCAAACCGGTCCCCCGCCTCCCGGCCAGCGGGCGCGGTGTCGATCAAACCACCCTCGACCACTGTGGCCCACTGTCCGATCCGTTCGACGACATGGCGCAGATGCCGCTCGATCCCGTCCTTCAGTCCCGCAAACTGCGGCCAGTAAGCGGCCAATCCGATCCCGGCGACTCCGACGCGCGCGGTGCCCGCTGTCCGTCCCGCTGCTTCAACCACGCTCGCTCCCTTCTCCCATCGTGAGGTTCGCCAGGACGACATCATACCGCTGTCCCGCCCGGACGGGATCCGCGACTTCCGCCCCTCCCAACTCTGATAGGCTGGGAGCGGCGGTATGGCGGCTGATGCCACGCGCGGAAGAGGAGATCGAACAGATGACCAGTCGTGAGCCTGGGGCCGTGCCGGGACAAGACCTCACGGGCGTCCAGCGTCAGCAACTGACGCCGGACGAGGCGCTGGCCCTCATGCTCGAGGGCAACCGCCGTTACCGTGACGAAAGCCTCGCGCCGCGCGACTACTCGGCGTCGGGGATCGCCAAGGTCAAGGAGCACGCCCCGATCGCGGCGATCCTCGGCTGTGGCGATGCGCGGGTCGGGGCCGAGCTGATCTTCGACCGGGGTCCGGGCGATCTGTTCATGGTGCGCGTGGCGGGAAACTTCCTGAGCGATTACGGCCTGGCCAGCATGGAGTACTGCGTTGCCTTCCTGAACGTGCCGCTCCTGATGGTGCTTGGCCATACCCACTGCGGCGCGGTCACCAGCGCGGTCCGGGTCGTCCAGGAAAAGATTGACCTGCCGGGGCGGATGTTCGTCCTGATCGACGCGATCGAGCCGTCGGTGCTGCACGCGCGGATGACCGAGCCTGACGATCTGCTTCGGGCCGCCACCGAAGAGAACGTCCGCCGCCAGGTCCGCCGCCTTTGCACGATCTCCCCGGTGATCAACGAGGCGCGCGAGGCCGGCCGCGTCGCGATCGTCGGTGCGATCTACGACATGGAGACCGGCAGCGTCGATCTTCTGGATTAATAACGGTACAGCCGCATCGTTCTGGAGCGCGCGATCGCTCTTCATGACGGACGTGACACCAGCGAACAGAGAGACAATGTCGTTTACCACCTATCTGCCCATCATCATCAGCGCGTTCACGATCGGAATGGCCTACGCGATCATCCCCGGACCCGTGACTACCGAATCGGCCAGGCGCGGCCTGGTCGGTGGTTTTCGCCCGGCATGGGAAGTTCAGATGGGTGCATTGGTGGGGGACTTCTTCTGGGCGCTGCTTGGGATCACCGGAGCGGTAGTCGTGCTCCAGCGGGATTCGATCGCCGTCGTGCTTGGGCTCGTTGGCGCGGGGTTGCTGTTTTCGCTGGCCCGCTCCGCGTTCCGCGCCGCCTGGTCGACGATCGACATGAGCGGGGAAACGACGCCGGGGCATCCGCTCAAGGTCGGCATGCTGTTCTCGCTGGCGAATCCGGCGGGGCTGGCATTCTGGACGGGCGTAGGCGGAGGGATGCTGAGCGCCTCGGATAATCCTGGAATCGTCGAGGTGGCCGCGATCCTGACGGGCTACCTGGCTGGCGCGGCAGTCTGCGGAACACTGGTCGCGCTCGTCGCGGGCTACGGACGGCGCTTCGCGGGCGACGCCTTCTTCCGCTGGATCAACGCGATCTGTGGAGTCGCTCTCTCGTGGTTCGGGGTGCGCCTGATGTGGTCGACAGTGCAACGCGGCACGCGGTGGCTCTCGCCGATGTTGCGGGCGATGGCGTGAACGCTGTAGCAGACCGCACACGCAATTGGGCGGTCGCACGACCCCCAATTGCTGCATATCGATGGTGGTCGTTACCGGCGGACCGAGGCGGGCACGGGTTCCGGCAGGCCAGGGGCCTCGATCCGCTTCCGGCCACGCCCACCGGCGGGCGGCTTCCGTTTCTGATCCTGATCCGGGTTCGGCTCGTCGATCTCTCCGGTCGGCGGCGTGGTCGAGGCCTTTCGGCCTCGCCGCTTCTCCGCGCTCATCAGCGCGATCTCCAGCACCTCATCGAGACTGCTCACCTCGATCAGGTTTAGACCTTCCTTGACGACATCCGGCAGCTCGTCGAGATCCTTGGCGTTGCGCTTGGGAAGGATGAAGGTCGTGATCCCGCCCCGATGCGCCGCCAGCGTCTTCTCCCGCAGCCCCCCGATCGGCAACACCTTGCCTCGAAGCGTGATCTCGCCCGTCATCGCCACATCGCGGCGCACCTTGCGCCCCGTCATCGCTGAAATCAGAGCGGTCGCCATCGTGATTCCGGCGGACGGCCCGTCCTTGGGGATCGCTCCAGCTGGCACATGGACATGGATGTTGTGGTTGTCGAAGAACTTGTCTTCGAGGTCCAGCTCCCGCGCCCGAGATCGCGCGTAGGAGAGCGCCGCCCGGGCCGACTCCTGCATCACGTCGCCGAGCTTGCCGGTCAGCGTCAACTCGCCCTTGCCCTCCATCACCGTGACTTCGATCGAGAGCAGGTCGCCGCCGACACTCGTCACCGCCGCGCCCGTCGCGACGCCAACTTCATCCTGTTCCTCGGCGAGTCCGAACTCGAAGCGCGGCACGCCGAGGTGCCGCGCCACATCATCGTGATCGACAGTCAGTGACTCGGGCGGCTCGGCTCCGGCGAACTGGCGCGCGATCTTGCGGCAGAGCGCGCCAATCTCGCGCTCGAGGTTGCGAACCCCCGACTCTTCCGTGTATTCGCGGATCACGCGCTTGACCGCGGCATCGGTGACCGTCAGCTGCTCCGGCGTCAGGCCGTGCGATTCAAGGGTCTTCGGGAGCAGGAAGTTCCGCGCGATCTCCAGCTTCTCGACCTCGGTGTAGCCCGAGACCTCGATGATCTCCATCCGGTCCCGAAGCGCCGGGGGGACCGGATCGAGCATGTTCGCGGTGGTGATGAAGATGACCTTCGAGAGATCGAACGGCACTTCGAGGTAGTGATCGGAGAACGTCCCGTTCTGCTCCGGGTCGAGCACCTCGAGCAGGGCCGACGACGGGTCGCCCCGGAACGTGTCCGACCCCAGCTTGTCGATCTCGTCGAGGACCAGGACCGGATTACGGCTCTTCGCATCCCGCAGCGCCTTGATCACCCGCCCCGGCATCGCGCCGACGTAGGTTCGACGATGCCCCCGGATTTCGGCCTCGTCACGTACGCCACCGAGCGACATCCGCACGTAGTGCCGTCCGACAGCGCGAGCAATCGACTTGCCGAGGCTCGTCTTGCCGACGCCGGGTGGGCCGACGAAACAGAGGATTGGGGCGCGCAGCTTGTCGCCAGCCAGCTTCCGCACGGCGATGTACTCGACGATCCGCTCCTTGACCTTTTCGAGCCCGTAGTGGTCCTCGTCGAGAATCCGCGCCGCCTCCTCCAGGTCCAGCTTGTCTTCCGTCTCGACCGCCCACGGAAGCTCGGTCAGCCACTCCAGATAGGAGCGAATGACGCCGAGTTCCGGCGAGAACGGGTGCTGCTGCTCGAGCCGCTCGACCTGGACGAGGGCCTTGGCCTTGACCTCGTCCGGCATCCCGGCGGCTTCGATCTTCTCGCGGATCTCGTTGGCGACGGCCTCCTCGCTGGTGCTCTCACCGAGCTCCTTCTGGATCGCCCGCAACTGCTCGCGCAGGAAATACTCCCGCTGCTGCTTGTCCATCCCGGCCTGCGCTTCGGACTGAATCTCGTGCCGCAGGTTGAGGACGTTGAGCCGCTTCTGAATCATCACGCTGAGCAGGCGGAGCCGCTCGATCGGATCGAGCTCCTCCAGCAGCACCTGCCGCTGCTCGGACGTGAATTCCGGCGAGAACGCGATCAGGTCGGCGAGCCATCCCGGCTCGTCGACGCTGCGGACCATCGTCAGCACTTCTTCCGGAACGTTCGGCAGCATCGAGATGTAATTTTCGATCTGTTCCAGCACGGCGGCCATCGCCGCCTCGGTCTGGGCCGGGTCACCGACCCGCTCCTCCTCGCGCCGAACGCGGGCCGCGACGTACGGCTGATCCTGGATGATGTCTTCAACGACACCGCGCGTGATACCCTGCAGGATGACGTGATCCTGCCCGCCCGGCCGCGAGATGTACTGCCCGACCTCGGCGATCACGCCGACATCGCAGAGCTCGTACTGGACGCTCTCTTCTGGAGCACCGTCCCAGGCTTGCTCCCCCTCGTCGCCCGTCGCGCCGTCCCGAGGGCCGTCCATGGGCGATGTCGGCGGAGCTTCTTCGTCTCCTTCGTCACCGACCTGCTGGGCGATCAGATCGGTCATCATGTCGATCAGGTCGCGCTCCGGCAGGGCGGCGCGCTCGCCGTGACCGGCATCGCGCCGGACGCGGCGCTCGGTCAGCATTAGCACCAGGCGCGGGTTCATCCGCATCGCCCGGTCGATCGCCTTCGAGGTCTCGTCATCCTCGATCGGGAACGGAATCGACATGTGCGGCAAGAGGATGGTCTCGTCGGAGATGATCACCGGCAGCGCGAGCTTGTTGGTGTCGGCCCGTGGCCGGCGGCGCCGCGACCGCGCCGGCGGCTCGGTGGGAGCACTTGGTTCGGGAGATTGGCCGTCGAGAATCATGGCGTCGACCGGTTCCGCGGCTGTTCCGTCAGCCGCCGGGCTCTTGGTCTTGCGGGGCCGCTTTCGCGCCGGCTTGACCGGCGCGGAAGGGGCGTCGGCCTGGTCTTCGGCACCAGCGCCGATGTCCGCCGCCGGTTCATCCTCCATCAGAGGCTCGTCATGCTGAGGCTTGGTCGCGCGGTCGCGAGGAGGCATTGTGGGGGAGTCTCAACTTTCCAGGAAGCGGCGCGTCCGTGGCGCATCAGTGGCGCATCCGAACGCGCTCATGTACGTCTCCGAGTCCGGCGCGAGTCATCGACGCTGGCACATCGGGACGCGAGTGCTGGCGGTGTGACCGCCGATGCAAGGGGGTGTTTCCGATCCAGTCTCGCCGAACGCACGAGCGCCCGCGACGTTGGCCGGGCACTGTCGCGCCACCTGTCCGCTCACGAGGAGATACCGATCGACAACCTCGTCTCGGGCGGTCGAGCGGGAACGAACGCGGCGGAAGACGGAACGTTGCACGACGCAAGTGTACTTGGATCACGCAACCAGACCCCGCCAAACCCTGCCCATTCGACCAGATCATGTGACCACGAGGCAGTCCTCTTTCGGTACCGGACGCCGGTGGTTCCTCGTGAAGCACGATCACTGCCCCCAATGAGCGTATCCTGAGTTTGCTACACTCGCACCGGACGGTCCGGAGCAGCCCACGGGCCGAACCAGGACGACGCAACCAGCGCTGTGGCCCCATACAGGTGATGATGTGAACGACGCGGAACAGGATCGCCAGCCATCGCCTCTGACGTCCATTCCGAGCCCGGCCGCCGGGGCGGGATCGGGCGATCTTTCGACCACATCGGACGATCCGGCCGAGCTGCGGACCCTGCTGGATCGTGCCCGCGAGCGGCTGATCTTCTACGAGTCATACGACCGGATCATCGGCGAGAACATCCGGCGCACCGGTGAGCTGATGCTCGATTCGATCGCGGTTCGCGAGCAGGCCACGGCACAGGCGGAACGCGCGGACCACGCGCAGGCACAGCTCGAAGCGCAGATCGCGGCCAATCAGCGCGAGCAGCAGACGCTTACTCAGTCGCTCGGGGATGAGCTTGATGTCCTCCAGTCCGCGCTGGACCGGCTCCGGCATCGGCTCGACAGTGCCCCTTCCGGACGCGATCCACGCCCCACGACCGACCAACAGGGTCCGGTCCCGCCTGCGTCGCCAGACTCTGCCACTCCGGACGATCCCGGCATGGAAGATGCTGCCGGGGCCGTGCAATCCGGGATCGCCCCGCCTCCCTCCCCTTTCGTTGTGGCGGGTGAGCCCGTCCTGATCGACGTGATCGCCCAGGGCGTCTCCACGGCCGCCACCGCGCTCTCGCTGCAGCGCTTCCTCGGCGAGCTGGACGCCGTGATCGGGGTCGAAGCCCGCGAGTTCGCGGAGGGCATCCTGCGGCTCCAGGTCACCGCGAACCGGTCCCTTTCCGGAGCGGATCTCGCCGCCTGGACCGACGGGCCAGGGTTGAAGGTAAGCCAGGAACAGCCACGGATCCTCGAGATCGAGCTCGCCCCGAACGCGGCCTGATCCGCCGCCAGGCCACTCGTTCCGGACTCGATCGAGACGCCGCCGCCTCTGGTGGAGCGTCAGGGCTACATTGTCATCCCGACAGCTGTGTCGAGCAGCCGCATCGGTAGTGCAGCGGATGCGGTCCATCAAGCCCTTCGGGATTGCCTGTCTGGGATCTCTCGCAGCCGATCCGCGGAGCGGCAAGATGCCCGCAAGGACGGGTGTTCTGGTCCCGCGGAACCAGCGACGCAGCTGCGCGATGGGCTGCCAAGATTCCTCTGATCGCGGAGTGTATCCCTCACTGCGTATCGGGATACACTCCGCGACGAGGGACCTCCCGGCGAAAGCGCAGAGCGCTGCAGCCGGTCGTGAATCGGCGCGAAGCGCCTACCAAATCACTCGGCCAACAGCGGTGCAACTCGCTGTAGTGACCTGCCGTGGCGTTGACATTGTTTACTCCACCGTGCCACAGGCCGCGGGCCGCAGGTCGCGACGCAGCCAATCGGAGACTTGACACTTCAACGGTATAGCACTAAACTTTCGCTATGGGTAATCCAATGACGACCAGCACTACTGGAGAAATACCGCCCGAAACTCTGGCTCTCCGGCACCGGATCGAGCCGGTCGTTGTCGCCTGGCTGCGACTGGCGCGGGTCTATCACAAGATCGACCGCCGCACCGCCGACACCATGCGGCGACACGGTATCTCCGTCAGCCGGTTCGACGTGCTCAATCACGCCGGATCCGTCGAGGGCCGCACCCAGCAGCAGATCGCCGATGCCCTCCTCGTCACCAAGGGCAATATCACGCAACTGGTCGACGCGATGGAAGCGGACGGTCTTCTGACGCGCCGCCGAGAGGGCCGCACGAATCGCATCTACCTGACGAGCGCCGGCCGCCGGCTACGTCGCGAATTGGTCTTGGCTCAGGAACGCGCGCTCGCCCGCGACTGGGCGGCGCTCGATCCCGACGAGGTCCAGACGCTCCTCCATCTCCTGCGCAAGCTCGAACGCTCCATTGGAAAGGACATGCCCGATGACACTCCCTGATGGTCTGGAATTGACCGGAATCCACCACGTCAGCTCGATCACCTCCAACTTGGAAGCGAACCGTGACTTCTATGCCCGCGCGCTGGGCATGCGGCTCGTCAAGAAGACGGTCAACCAGGACGCCACAGACGTCTACCATCTCTTCTATGCCGATGGTCTCGGCAGCGCGGGCACTGATGTCACGTTCTTCGGGTTTCCAGGCACGACGCTCAACCAGCCGGGCGCCGGCGAGATCGCCGAGTACACGCTCCGCGTGAAGAATGAGGCGTCGCTCGATTATTGGAGCGAACGGTTCGACACGCTGCGAATCGAGCATCAACCCCGCACCGAGCGGGCCGGTTTCCCGGCTCTCCCGTTCACCGATCCCGAAGGCCAGCGGATGGCCCTGATCGCCGACGGTGAACGCGCGCGCATCCCGGGCGGCACGCCCTGGGACAAATCGACCGTCCCGGCGGAGCACGGGATCATCGGTCTCGGCACGGTCGCGATCACGACCGGGCGGCCGGACGCGACCCTGACCCTCCTGACGGAGATCATGGGATTCCGGATCGTCGCGGATCGGCCGGATCCCGCCCTTCCCGGCAACCGGACGATCATCCTTGAGACCGGGCTTGGCGGACCCAACGCGACGCTGATAGTCAACGCCCGTCCCAACGCGCCGCTCGCCCGGCTCGGCCACGGTGGCGTCCATCACGTCGCCTTCCGGGTGCCAACCTATGAGGCGCACACCGCCTGGAATGACTATTTGACGAACGCCGGGATCGGCGTCACGCCGGTGATCGACCGGTTCTACTTCCGGGCGATGTACTTCCGGGAACCGGGCGGCGTGCTGTTCGAGATCTCGAGCGACCTGCCGGGCTTCGCGACCGACGAGCCGCTGGAGTCGATGGGCGAATCGCTGGCGCTGCCGCCATTCCTGGAGCCGCGCCGCGACGAGATCGAAGCGCGGATCGTCCCGCTCGACACGAGCCAGCGGATCACCACCCGCGAGTACGGCCTGGCCGTGGAGACCGTCACCTCATGAGCGACATGCGGGAGCATCCTCACCAGGGTGAGAACCTGATCGAATCCGGCGCGCCCCTGAACGAGGCCGAGGCGGTGGGCATCCTGCTCCATGGCCGCGGCTCGTCAGGTGGCGACATCATCCGGCTGGCCGGGCCGCTCTCGCCTGAAGGAGGAGCCGCGCGCATCGCCTGGCTGGCGCCGCAAGCGGCCGGGAACCAGTGGTATCCGCATCGCTTCCTGGAACCGGTGGAACGGAACGAGCCGTTCCTTTCATCTGCCCTGCGCGTGATCGATGAGCTGGTCGACTCCGCCCACGTCGCCGGAATTCCGGCGAATCAGGTGGTGATCGGGGGGTTCTCGCAGGGCGCCTGCCTCGCGCTCGAGTACGCGGCGCGTGGTTCCCGCCCGGTCGGCGGCGTGTTCGCCTTCGCCGGAGCGCTGATCGGATCGCCGGACGACGAGCGAGCGCCCCTTCCCGATTTCTCCGGCCTGCCGGTCTTCATCGGCTGCGGCGACATGGACGCGCACATCGACATCGCGCTGGCCGAACGTTCGGTCCAGGCCTTCCGGGACGCGGGCGCGGAGGTCGATTTCCGCCGCTACGGCGGGCTCCATCACACGATCGTGGAGGACGAGCTCGACGCCGCGAAGGCACTGGTCACCCGTGTCCTCTCAGCGTCTCGCCCGACCCCGTAGCATGCTGGGGCGTAATCGCCTCACGCATCCTCGATTCGCACCCGAAGGCGCTGGCCGAAGGTCACGATCAGCCAGGTGATTGCCACGAAGCCGACCGCGATCGCGACACTCGTCGCCACGACCCCAGCATAGCCGCCGGCCTGGTCGGGATCGAGAAACGGGTAGGGATACCAGTCGACCACCGGCCCCCGGGTCAGCGAGTAGACAAGGTAGAGGAGAGGATAGGCGGTCCAGATCAGCGCACTCCGGAACGGGATCCGGGCGGCCGGGCGGTCGATCAGCCAATCCCCGATGACCACGAGCGGGAAGATCTTGTGAAGCACGGTGTTGACCCACGGCTCGCTGGTCTGCAATGCATCCTCATACCCGGAAAGCAAGAGCCCATAGACGATGAAGGTCGTCGTCATGAACGCGACCGCCGCGCCCCGAAGCAGATCGATCTCCCCGGGTGAATCCGTGTCCGATCGCGGACGCGGGGCAAGGTAGAGGAAGACTCCAGCCGCGATCAGGTTGCTCTGAATCGTGAAGAAGCTGAAGAAGTTGGCCGGCACGAACTCGACGCGACGGGCACCGACGCTGAATTGATAGACAATCGCCGCCAGCGTGAGGAGCGCGAATCCGAGGCGATACCACCGAACGAAGCGAGCGTCGCTCACGCCGCCACCCGCTCGATCATCGCCAGCAACCCCTGCATGTAACCGATCGCCTGCGCCCGCCCCCGGTGGTTCCAGGGGGTGTCGCCATCCATGTGCGGGACGTGATCGTCCAGCAGGAATCCGGTGAAGCCATGCCGCTTGAGCAGGAGCATGATCTCCGCCGGATTCCAGTTGCCCTCGCCAAGAAAGCATTCCTGAAAGGCGGGCATCGTGCCCTGCACATCGCGGAAGTGCACGTACGCGACGCGTCCGCGCGGTCCGAAATACTCGATCATCTCGGTCACGTTCTTCGTACCACCCGGCATCTCGGAGCAGCAGCCGAGGCAGAGATCCAGCGCCCAGGCGTCGCCAGCACCGCTCTCTTCGGCGATCCGCTCCGCCCGCTTGAACCCATCGACCTCAGAAAACAAGCGCGCGACACCTCCCAGCAGCGGCAGCGCCACTGGCACGGGCGGGTCGTCCGGATGCAGCGCCATCACGACCCCCGCCTCCCGTGCGACGGGCAGGATCGCCCGCATGAACGCCGTGTAGTTGGCCCACATCGCCTCGGCCGGGAACGGGCCATGCGTGTCGCCAGGCCCGGTCAAGCCGTTGATCCAGCCATCACGACGGGCGATCTCGTCCCGCTTCCCGCCGCGCTCCGCCGCCTCCACCAGCGCCATGTCGAACGAGGTCACCGCGACTCCGCCCCGGCCGGGCGTGGTCCGCGAGGTTCGCCAGACGCCGTTGGGCATGAAGTGATAGCCCAGCACCGGGATCCCGGCCGCGCCAACGGCTCGGATCGTCTCCTGATAGTTGGCGATCTGCTCATCCGCTCCCGAGAGCCCGAGCATCGCTCGGTCGTAGAAGGGGATCGGGACATTCTCGATCGCCTCCAGCGTCAGGCCGTGCGCCCCGCACCGCCGCACCAGCTCGTGGAGATCGGCAGCCCCCCAGTGCGTGTGTCCAGGCAGGCGAGGGGTGTTCATCTGCACGCCGCCGACGCCGATCTGGACCGCGAACCGCAGCATCTCCTCGGTCAGCTCGCTGAACTGCCCGACCGCGATCCGCATCTGGTGCTCACCCATTCGCCACTCCCTTCCCACTGGTGCTTCCTCGACTCACAATGTGGCAACCTGAGCGCGCTGTCCAGCACTGATCGTCATTCGGTCGGAAGCACCGCACCATCCCGTCATTCATCGCTGCGCTCTGAATCCCCGCGCGAAGCGCATGTTGGCGGAGCAGACGGTTTCGCTTGTCGCGCACTGTTAAATCCGCTACGCGATGCAGCTGCTCGGGCCGGCTCAACAGGCAATCCCTCAGGGCTTGATGGGCCGCATTCGCCCAATGGCTGCGCCATTGCCTGTTGGCGGATGCGGCCCATCGCCGGGGAATCCTTCGGTCGCTGCACTCCCTCTGGATGACGGTAGGAGAGAATGCAAGAAAGCCTTGAACAGACTACTGAGCCGACATCATATCCGGACCGGCATCGAAATGAAATCGTGGCGGAGGGAGTGCGCCCAGACGTGATGACGTGGGCGGCGACACGCGCCTCGCCCGGTGCTACAGTGCCCCATCGACGACAGGACGCGACCAGGACGGGTGACCAACGGATGAAACTTGGGCTCGGACTCTATCGCCACATGCTGACGCCGGACGACTACCGCTTCGCGCGGCAGGCGGGCGCGACTCACATCGTTGCCCATCTCGTGGACTACTTCGCCGAAGGACCGCGCATCCCGCGCTCGGCCAGCACCGGTCCCGACTGGGGCTTCACGAGCAATGAAGGCAAGCTCTGGACGGTCGACGAGCTGGTCGCCCTTCGGCGGGGCATCGAGGCCGAGGGCCTCACGCTTGCCGCGATCGAGAACATCGACCCCGCCCACTGGTACGACATCCTGCTCGACGGCCCGCGAAAGGCCGAGCAACTGGAGGACGTCAAAACGATCGTTCGCCGCCTCGGCGAGGCGGGCATTCCCTGCCTCGGCTACAACTTCAGCATCGCCGGGGTCTGGGGCCATGTGGTCGGTCCGTTCGCGCGGGGCGGCGCGGAGTCGGTCGGATTCTCGGAAGCGGTCCTGCCGGAACAGACGCCGATCCCGAGCGGCCAGATCTGGAACATGCAGTACGCCGACGATGCCGGCCCGGAGACGATTCCTCCGGTGACGTCCGATCAGCTCTGGGCTCGCCTGAGCGGCTTTCTGGAAGCGGTCGTGCCGGTCGCCGAGGAGGCCGGGGTCCGGCTCGCGGCCCACCCCGACGACCCGCCGATGAACACCATTCGCGGGCACGCCCGGCTCGTCAATCAGCCTCACCTGTATCAGAAACTGCTCGACATCGTCCCCAGCCACGCCAACGCGCTCGAGTTCTGCCAGGGCACGATCGCCGAGATGACCGAAGGGTCCGTCTACGACGCGATCGACCGCTACAGCCGGCAGGGCAACATCGCCTACGTCCACTTCCGCAACGTGCGGGGCAAGGTTCCGAACTATCACGAGGTATTCGTGGACGAAGGGGACGTGGACATGGCGCGGGCGGTCGCGATCTATCACACGAACGGCTTCGACGGTGTGATGATCCCCGACCATACGCCTCAGATGCTCTGCGCCGCTCCCTGGCACGCCGGGATGGCCTACGCCCTGGGCTACATGCGCGCCCTGATCACGATGACGACCGGCCAGCCACCAGAAATTGCAAAGGAGCCGGCTCATGCGTGAGCCCGTGAAGGATGATCTGGAGATCCTGCGGAGCACCCTGTACACGTCGGTGATCGGGGATATCCTCGATCAGCTCGGCCTCTACCACCAGTTCCTCCCGCCTGATATCCGTGCCATCCCCGGCACATCGATGATCGTGGGCCGGGCGATGCCGGTCCAGATCGTCGACGTTTCCGGCCCAGGGGCGCAACCATTCGGAAAACTGACCGAGGCGCTCGACCAGCTCGAACCGGACGACGTCTACCTCGCCACCGGTGGCTCGATTCCGTGCGCCTGCTGGGGTGAGATCATGACCCAGACGGCCCGCGTGCGGGGTGCGGCCGGTGCGGTGCTCGATGGCTATCACCGGGACACACGCGGAGTGATCGCCCAGGGGTGGCCCGTGTTCAGCCGGGGCAGCTTTGGCCAGGATGCGGCCGTCCGCACCCAGGTCAGCGATTACCGCTGCCAGATCGAGATCGACGGCGTCCGGATCGATCCGGGCGACATCGTGTTCGGCGATGTCGATGGCGTCGTCATCATCCCGAGGAATCGATCGTCAGAGGTGATCGAGGCGGCCCTGGTCAAGGTGCGCGACGAGCAGCGGGTCATGGACGAGATCAGCCAGGGAATGTCCAGCACCGCCGCATTCACCAAGTACGGCGTCCTGTAGCGGTACGCTGCTGGTGTGGGATCGCAAGCCGAGCGCGACGCGGTCAACCGCCTGTCATTCAAGGGGTGCATCTGCTCCCCATGGGCGCGGAGGGTGGGGCGTGATCCTTGTTCCCCGGCAGATGGGCCGAAACTTCCTCGGCTGGCATGTTGACTTCCCGGGATAAGATGATTTCAGCCGAGACACAACTTTCATCGCGGCCGGGCTGCGCGAAGACTGCGCCCCGGCTCATCAGAGCAAAGGAAACCCGATGCCGTTGTACCTGACCCGGTTCAACTACTCGCCCGCGACATGGGCAGATCTCGTCAAAAACCCTGAAGACCGCAGGGCGGCGGCCCAGCAATACATCGAAGCGGTCGGCGGAACAATGCACGGCTTCTGGTATGCCTTTGGCGATCATGACGGATACACCCTGTGGGAGGCTCCGGACAACATTTCGATGGCGGCCACGGCGATCGCGATCAGCGCGGGCGGAGCATTGAGCTCTCACCACACGACCGTCTTGCTGACGATCGAGGAGACACTCGCGGCCATTCAAAAATCGTCAGACATCATGTATCGACCACCCGGAGACAAGAAATAGGGGCTGCCGCGCTCCCAGTTCATACACCCGCAAGCATCGTCACCATGGCAATCTTCGGCTCGCCGCGCAGCGCGCCCATGCCCTCGGGATCGGATTGCTTTCCGGCGGCTATGGCGACGACGACCGCACCGCTTGCGCGACTGGCAGGAGGTCGGGGTCTGGGACCGTCTCCACCGGACCCTGCTCAATCGCCTCGGCGAGGCGGACCGGATCGATTGGGAGCGCGCCAGCCTGGACCGTGCCAGTGTCCAGGCAACAAGGGGGCCTCGGCGGTGGGACCGACCCCGACCGATCGCGGCAAGCCCGGCATCACACGCCACCTGATCTTCGACCGCGGGGGCATCCCGCTGGCGAGCCTGCTGACCGGGGCGAACCGGCACGACAGCATCGTCTTCGACGCGCTGCTCGACGCCGTGCCCGCGATCCGGGGACCGTCGGGCCAGCGCCGCCGCCCGGTCCGGCTGCACGCCGACAAGACCTACGACATCCGGCGCTGCCGGGAGGCGCTCCACCGGCACCACATCAAGGTCCGGATTGCGCGCAAGGGCGTGGAGGCGAGCGACCGGCTGGGGCGGCATCGCTGGGTGATCGAGCGGACCTTGGCCTGGCTGAGCCGGTCCCGTCGGCTGACGATCCGGTACGAGCGGCGGGCGGACATCCATCAGGCCTTCCTGACGCTGGGCTGGGCGCTGATCTGCTTCAATCTTCTTTCCCCGAAAACGGGGTTATGAAAGGTGCTCTAAGTTGGCGAATGAAGAATCGGCCGACGAACGACCTAACACCAACGAAGAAGGTTTGGTGCGTTGTCCAATATGCGGTGGATCAGGCCAGTTGGGTTCGTTCGTTATGGAACAGGAGTGTAGTGGTTGCGAGGGAAATGGTTGGGTGAGCGAAGTCCGGTATGGTGATATAGAGTTTGGCGTGTTCGAAGCCACCTACAGCAGCGTGATGGAAATGAAAGTGGCCCATGACGACCGGAACCTTCAGAAGGTGGATCTCACGTCCATGGACTTGAGAGGTGAAGACTTGGCCGGTTACAACCTTAGCGGTCAAGATTTGTCGGGGCGTGACCTCAGCAGCATCGACCTCCAGGAAGCCGACCTCACTGGAGCCGACCTATCCCGAGCCGACTTGACCGGTGCAAACCTCCTTCAGGCACAGATGGCTAGTGCTTTGCTCGACGGAGCTATTCTGAAGAAGGCATACCTTTCCGATCACCACTACGAAACGGATCTCCGGGGCGTGGATCTGAGTCAGACCAAACTGGTCGGAGCTTTCCTCATCGCGGCCAACATTAGTGGAAGGAACCTTTCCGGAATCGATCTCTCGCGAGTTGACCTAACGGGTGCGGATATAAGTCGTGCCAACTTATCAGGCGCCACGCTGGCAGGAGTCAATCTTACGGACGCAGATCTTACCGACGCGTCGCTCGCGGGTGCTACGCTCACCGGAGCTGCCCTGGCAGGAGCGAATCTTACCGGTGCAAATCTTGCCAAGGCACAGGTTCGGGAAACTAACTTATCCGCAGCGGCATCACTGCTTCGCGCCAACTTGGTTGGAGCTGTTGGCTTGCTGCCAAGACAACGTATTGCATGTATTGCCAAAGGAGCAATCGGCTTTGCGGAAGCAATGCCTTTACAGGCTGAGGTAGCCGATGAAGGCCCTCGCCTGACGAAGTGGGCAAGAAGCAGTGGAAAGTGGTTTGGTTGGGCAATGCATGCGCATAGGGAGCGGTGGAATAATGCGGTTGTTACGTTTTGCGAGCGGCATGAGGATTTCGCCGGGACAATTTCGACTACGGCAGCAACGGAGGCTCTGGCGAAGGCGCTTGACGACGAAGCGTTTTTTGCAAGACGACTTACAGAACAAGCTCGATGCAAGAAAAATCACCTGGAAGTCGAAAATTATGATGACTTACTGGAAATTGCCGAGCACTTGCTTGTCTGGCTTGATCATGGAGGCTATGAAATAAGACCAAGAGTGTCGGAGAAAACAAATGTACCGGACTAGATAGAGGCCTACGCTGCCTGCGCGGCGTGGCCAAACACTTCGCAGGCGAAGTCTTGGCCAGCGATCTCGTTTAGCGATGCACCGGGTCACACGCCGTTCGTTCTTAGAACTGTTCCGTGATTGAGCCATAGCGTATCCGGGCCATTCTCACATTTCCTGTTCGCCGAGCAACTATGCCTTAGAAGGAACATGACCGCTGCGTGCAATACTTCGCTCCAGCGTATCGCTCAGCACCCTTCTACAATGAAAGCACCCAACACATGGCCGATCCCCTGCAACGTCCCGCGTTCATCTTCGATCTCGACGGCACCCTGGTCGACAGTGTCTACCAGCACGTCCTCGCCTGGCGGCAGGCGCTGGAAGCATCCGGTATCGCGCTCGATGTCTGGCGCATCCATCGCCGGATCGGGATGAGCGGCGGGCTCTTCGTCAGCGCCCTGCTCCGCGAGATCGAGCACGATCTTGGAATTGAAGAGACCCGGAAGATCGCCAGGCTCCACGGCGACTACTTCGTGCCCCTCGCCAGCCAGGTCCGCCCGCTGGCCGGCGCGATCGAGTTGCTCGCTGAGCTGACCCGCCTCGATGTGCCCTGGGCGATCGCGACGAGCGGTCACATGCGCAGCGCCAGCCCATCCCTGAAGATGCTCGGCGTGCTCGATGGACCGAATCCGATCGTCACCCGCGATCTGGTCAGGCATGCCAAACCGGACCCCGACCTCTTCATCGCCGCCGCTGACAAGCTCGGCGTCCACGTCTCCAACTGCATGGTGGTCGGCGATTCGATCTGGGACCTGCTTGCCGCGCAGCGCGCCCGTGCCCTCGGAATCGGACTGCTCTCCGGCGGCTATGGCGACGACGAGCTGCGCCGCGCCGGTGCCTACCGGGTCTACACCGACCCCCGCGATCTCCTGAGCCATCTCGACGAGGTCGGCGTCCGGAGTCCGGATGAGGCCGCCGCGACCTGACCGCGCCCACACCAGTCCCCATGCCGGGCGAATTCTTGCTAGCATTGACTGAGTCCGCGGCCCACCGTTTGCCCATCATGCTTCCGTGATGAGCCAGCATCGCGACAGGGCATGCACCGAAGTATCCCGTTCGAGGAGTTCCACACCGTGGTCGACACGAGCTACGTCATCCCCGCCATCAATCACCAGACGCCGGACAGCCACGGCCGCTTCGGCCGCTTCGGCGGGCAGTTCGCGCCCGAAACGCTGATGCCGGCGCTCGCCGAGCTTACCGAGGCGTACGAGGAGGCCCGCAACGATCCCGCGTTCCAGGCCGAGATCGACCGTCTCGCTGAGCATTATGTCGGGCGCGCGACCCCGCTCTACGAAGCGGCCCGCTTCGCCCAGGAGATCGGCGGCGGCAACGGACCACGCATCTTCCTCAAACGGGAAGATCTTGCCCACACCGGCGCCCACAAGATCAACAACGCCCTCGGTCAGGCCCTGCTCGCGAAGCGGATGGGCAAGCCCCGCGTCATCGCCGAGACCGGCGCCGGCCAGCACGGCGTCGCGACCGCGACTGCCTGCGCCCTGCTCGGGCTCACGTGCGTGGTCTACATGGGCGAGGTCGACATCCAGCGCCAGTCGCTCAACGTCTTCCGCATGAAGCTGCTCGGGGCCGAGGTCGTCTCCGTCAAGTCCGGCTCACAGACGCTCAAGGACGCGATCAACGACGCGATCCGGGATTGGGTCACCAACGTCGAGGACACCTTCTACGTCTTCGGCACGGTCGCCGGAATGCACCCCTACCCGATGCTCGTCCGCGACTTCCAGTCGGTGATCGGGCGCGAGTCCCGCGCCCAGATCCTGGCGCAGACCGGGCGGCTTCCGGACGCGATCGTCGCCTGCGTCGGCGGCGGCTCGAACGCGATGGGTCTCTTCCACCCCTTCCTCAAGGACGAGTCGGTCGAGATCATCGGCGTCGAGGCGGGCGGGCACGGCCTGGAGACCGGCAAGCACGCCGCCACCCTGGTCAAGGGCGAGGAGGGCGTGCTGCACGGCTCCTGGTCGTACCTGCTGATGGACGACGACGGGCAGATCGTCGAGACGCACTCGATCTCAGCGGGGCTCGATTACCCTGGTGTCGGCCCCGAGCTCTCCTATCTGAAGGATGCCGGCCGCGCCCGCTTCGTCTCGATCACCGACGACGAGGCGCTGGAGGGGTTCAAGCTTCTCTGCCGCACCGAGGGGATCATCCCCGCCCTTGAATCGAGCCACGCGATCGCCTACGCCGCGAAGCTGGCGAACGAGTTTTCCCCCGAGCACACCGTCGTGATCAACCTCTCCGGGCGCGGTGACAAGGACATGCACACCGTCGCCGACGCGCTGGGCGTCACCCTGTGACTGATCTCAGGCCGGCTGTCCTGCCGAGCCGGATCTCCGATACCTTCGCCCGCCTCAAGCGGGAGGGCCGGACCGCGATCATGCCCTACCACACCGCCGGGTACCCGACGATGTCCCTCAGCGAGGAGATCATCCTTGGTCTCGTCGAGGGTGGGGCCGACCTGCTCGAGATCGGGGTGCCGTTCTCCGACCCGATCGCGGACGGCACTTCCGTCCAGATGACGAGCCAGGTCTCGCTGCGGAACGGCACCCGGCTCACCGATTGCATCGCGCTCGCGAAGCGCCTCCGGGCGCGGGGCGTGACCGTGCCGATCCAGTTCATGGGCTACTACAACCAGCTCCTGAAATACGGGATCGAGCGATACGTGACCGACATCGCCGAGGCCGGCGTCGACGGCATCATCGTCCCCGACCTGCCCGCCGAGGAAAGCGACGCCCTCTACCGGGCCTGCATCGCGCACGGGCGCGACCTCATCTTCCTGGTTGCCCCGACCAGCACCGACGCGCGGATCGCGAACGCGGCACGGTATGGGAGCGGCTTCATCTATTGCGTCTCGGTGACGGGCGTGACCGGCGCCCGCGACAAGATGTCGGACACGCTCGGCGAGTATCTCGACCGCGTCCGCTCCCACAGCGACCTGCCGCTCGCGGTCGGCTTCGGCATCTCCCGTCCCGACCACGTCCGCCAGGTCGCCGCGCATGCAGACGGCGCGATCGTCGGCGCGGCCCTGATCAACCACCTTGACGCCCTGCCCGACGACGAAAAGGCGGAAGGAGCCGCCCAGTTCGTCCGCTACCTCCGCGGCGCCACCGCCCGCTGACCAGCGTTATGACGGCGCCCGAAGACGTGTAGGGGACGATCGTGTAAGCGAACTCGGTATCGCGTCTGCGACTGTTCCCATGCACCGAAGGTGCATGTCAGTCCCGCGATTCATGCGGATCGCCTGGTCTTCCCGCGCCTTGATGAGCACTGTCCCTGCGGAACGGAACCCACCATGAAGCCCCTCTCCCCCGCCCAGCTCGCCGGCCAGAGCATGATGCTTCGCTTCGAGGGTGCCGTCTTCACTGACGACGCCATGCGCGCATTCCGCGAGATCCACCCCTGCGGCGTGATCTTCTTCGCCGACAACATTGCCAGCCGCGAGCAGGTCCACGCCCTGACCACGGAGCTCCAGAACGAGGCCCGTGCCCTCGGGATGCCGCCGCTGCTGATCGCCGTCGATCAGGAAGGTGGGATTGTCTCCCGGCTCCCCCCGGACATGGTGACCGTTCCGGGGGCGATGGCGCTGACCGCTCAAGGCAACCTTGCGGATACGGAAACCTGCGCCAGGATCACCGGTCAGCAACTGCGGGAGGTCGGCATCACTGTCGATTTCGCGCCGGTTGTCGATGTCAACAACAACACTCGGAACCCGGTGATCCGGACCCGGTCGTTCGGCGACAGCGTCGACACGGTGATCGCTGGCGCGCTGGCGACGATCCGCGGGCTCACCGGGGCGGAGGTGATGGCGACGGTCAAGCACTTTCCAGGGCACGGTGACACGAGCGTCGATTCCCACCTCGGGCTGCCGGTGATCGACCATTCGCTCAGCCGCCTGCACGAGATCGAGCTTGCTCCCTACAAGGCGGCGATCGCGGCGGGCGTCCGGGCTGTGATGACGTCGCACATCGTCTTCCCGGTGCTGGACGAGCACCCGGCGACCCTCTCCCGGCCGATCCTGACCGGCCTCCTGCGCGGCGACCTCGGGTTCGACGGCCTGATCTTCACCGATTCGCTCTCGATGGACGCGATCGACCGGCGCTATGGGCTGGAAGACAGCGCGATCCGCTGCAAGGCCGCCGGGGTGGATGTCCTGGAATCGAACGAATCGCTGGACAACCAGCTGATCCGGCACCGCGCCCTGACCGCCGCGATCGAAGAGGGAACGCTTCCCCGCGAGGCGTTCGCGCGGACGGTGGAGCGCCTCGATACCGTCCGCCGCACCTACGGCATGGACGCGATCACCCCACCGCTGGAACCGGCGCCCGGGGAATGGCGCGCCGAGGCAACGCGGATCGCCGCCAGCACGGTCGCCGTCGCCGGTGTAGATCCTTTCCAGCCGGTCGCCGCGAGCGAGCGGGTGCTGATTGTCGATTTCCAGCGACTGCGTTCAAGCGAAGCTGAGGATCCCTTCAACCGGGGCGGGATCATCCGGGACGGCGTCGCCCGCCTCCTCCCGGGCGCGGCCGTCGTCACGATCGAGCACAGCCCAACGGACGATGCCATCGCGCACGCGGTGATGACGGCGCGGGACGCCGCAGTGCTGGTGTTTCTGACCCGCGATGCCACAGACTTCCCGTATCAGGTGGAGATCGGGCGGCGCGTCATCGAAGAAGCTGGCACCGCTGCCCGCATCATTCACGTTGCGCTGCGTGGGCCCTATGACGCCGGGTGTTTCGGCCCCGTGTCCGACACGCTACTCACCTACGGTGACCCCGCCGTGACCCTGCAAGCGCTGATCGACGTGCTGGCCGGGAAGGCGTCACCGACCGCCGGGATCCCCGTCCAGCTTCGCGACTGATGTTCAGCCCACGCCCCGGCTCGGGACTGCGCATGCTGATCGCTGACATCGATTACCGGCCGAGCGCGGTTGTAACGGCCATACCCACTGCGTCAGTAGAGCGTCCGCCTCAGCCATCCCGGAGTGCCTGCAGAGCCTGCCGTCGCTCGTCCTTTTCCTTCCCTGACCATCGAACTCCAGCCGCAGGTCTGTGTAATAATCGTGTAAATGCACGAGGCCCCGACCACTACACCCGTTGTTCACCTGAAACGACGACGAGGCTCCCGCTCGGAGGCGCACCGACGTCGCGTGGAGGCCCAAGCGGGCCACGAGGGCAGCGACATACTGGCCGCATGGACCGACACCGTCCAGGACGACGTGTCCGCCGCTCAGCTCGACATGCCGGCGGGGTTCGAGGATCCCGATAGTGACCTGTGGGAGTCGCTCCTCACTGTCGCCGATGCCGTTGGCGAGGACTGGCCGGCGCGGGCCAGGATTGCGGCTGTTGCGCTTGTTGCGGAATCCAAGGAGAGCACACCCAGCCCGGGGATTCGATTGCTCGCCGGCCTGCGACAGGTGTCCGGTGGTCGGGATGGGATATCTACTGTTGCGATCCTGTCAGTCCCTCAAGGGATTGAAGAAGGCCCGTGGAGCTAGTTGGGCAGCGGAAATGCCCTGAACGCGCTAGGTTTGTCTCGTCGCCTGGGCGAGTACGGGGAGAAGTCCAAGACCGTATTGTGTCTGTATTGCATAGCGTCAGTACGTTCAGGACCAGAGTTTTTCACTCGCCCAGTCCGCGGGGAATCCATAATGTTCGAGTGACGCATCGACACCATCTGGGGAGTTGTCAATGTGACGTCGCAATGCATGTGGCCAGTTCGAGCCATGCGCAACAGTGCGCATCATGAATAGCATCAAGCATAAAACCGGGTACAGCCTACTCGCAAGATCCGTATTGATCCCCCTGATATGTGCCAAGTCTTCAACAAGGCTCATGTTCTTTTGTCCTGGCTTAATCACGAGAATCCGCCGGTAGAGGCGACTGTGATGAGCGCAGAGATTCCTGACATAGTTGAGGCACTGTATCCAGTTCGCCAGGAGCGCTTTCTTTGGAATCCCAAAAGCCAATGCGACCTGCCTCTGATCATCAGGCTTCATGATTGCGTAGTAACTCGCCAGCTGCCCAAAATCCCAAAGTTCAGTCGCAATCCATATTGGAGCCATCGACGAGTATTTTGTCTTTACATGCTCTGCAAATACTTCTTTTGACCGATCGAGGAGATCATCATTTCTCTTGATGAACTCGTCATAGTTGGAAAGCTCTGCGTCAGTTCGGTGCTTGTCAGCATTCGCCCCCAAATTCACGCGATCGAGATACGCCAAGGGACCAGCTAACCCTGCGACGTAAGCAATCCTTACCCTAAGTGCAACCTCGATGCGCTCAAGGGCGTCGAGCAGGAGGAGGCGCAGGCGCCGGTCAAATGAATAGAGAGCTACGGCATCTGCAAATGCGTGGCCAGGCATGAACGCGTCCTCGCGGTAGACGTTCCCATTGGCATCAGTAGCAGCTCTCCGCCATCCGTACCAATAACCGCTCAGCCGGTAGTATCCGATTGTCTCGAGGAAGATCTTCGCCTGCTCCCTATTGCCAATATCGAGACCACGTCCTTCTATCTTCTCAAGTTGCTTATCAAACGACAGGTGAGGCTTGTCGTACAACATAGGTGAGCCTCGCATTACTCAGCGCAAACAATAGAAAACCCCGTCCGGTTACACCCTTTCGGATGCCGGTCGGGGTCTTGATGTTTGTAATTGTAGCTGACACAGTTGGCTGTGTCAACGTCCTGTGCTGGTTCACTCGCACCAGTCATTTCGCCCCGCATCCACACGTTAGCTCGACGCCACCACCGACTACTACCACTTCGACCCCAGCATAGACCGGCACCGCCTCGGTAGCCCAAATTGCCCCGGACAGCACGAGACCCCGACCAGTGCGGGCCAGGGTCTCGCCCAAGGTGCGATTCCGAACCGCACAAGCTGGAAGCGTACGCCCATTGCCGTCATCGCCTGCCCTCCTGGACTGCCTGACCACGCAGTCCGGCAATGGATCGTGCACGTCTCAACCCTGAGGTATTAGAGCCCGAACTGCCACGATGCACGATGGATTCCCCAGAGCCATGCGCGTTTACGAGGCAGTTGGCACCCGACCGGGATAGGGTCGAGGGTTCTTTTCTGTACCGTTGTGTGCCTCCGCGCTCAGCGAGCGGTGGCGCAAAACGGCCTCAGGTGGGCTAACGAACGTGCCGTGCCCCGGAGAACCCGCCCCACCGATGATTTCGGTGCCACCCTTTGCCCGGACTAGCGCACAAGCCATTCGTCGGGTCGCACACTAACATCCAGCACAATGCCATCCGGGTCAAGCACCTTGAATGAGCTTTGGGGCTCGGCACCGGAAGGCGCCCGCCGCTCGTTGATGTCCTCACTGACGATGTGGGCACCCAGATCCATCAGGCGACGGTAGGTGGCGCTCAGGTCATCGACCACAAAGCCGAAGTGAACGAATTCCGTTCCCTCCTGCATGGCCGGCCGGGCAGGGCCGTCGTACGGGAGCAGGGTCAGGTTGATCGCTCCGTCGGTGAGGTTGAGGGCGACGCTTGGCGGTCGTGAACCGAGGTAGCGCAAGCCGAGCCCCTCCTCGTAGAAACGCCGGGATGCGGACAGGTTGGCGGTCCGGACCGCCAGGTGGCGCACGGAAGTCATGGTCGCTTTCCCCTTCCAGTGATAGCTGCCGATGGCAATCCCTACCGCGACATTCCGAGATGCTCGATGTGTACCGCTTTGTACCACTTGGAGACTGTTGCGAAACACTCGCGCGGCGTGTCGGGCCGAGGTGCAAGGACCGCGTCAACGCCTGTGGCGTCCTTCCGCCGCTCACCCTCGCTCGATGCAAGGTGCCGACCGCTAACGGTCCGTTGCATGCTGCCATGGTTCGCGGGAGAAGTTGGCAACAGTCACGCGGCGGTCGGCGCATTTTTCGTCCTATGATTGATACTTAGTACCATTTATGGTATCCTGTACATAGCTCGGAAGGAGGGTGCAATGAAAGTGCTGAACTCGCTGCGATCAGCGAAGACGCGTGACCGAAACAGCCAGCTGGTGCGCCGCAACGGTCGGCTCTACATCATTGACAAGAAGAACCCTCGATTCAAGGCCCGCCAGGGTTAAGCCTTCATGTCGTCTCAAAGACCACGCTTCGGGAGACCGGGCGTGGTCTTCACATTTAAAGCACTGGCCGGCGATTGAAGAGCAGCCAGCGCAGCGTGATCGTCCAGTCCACCAGACACAGTGCCGAACCGCCCCTTTCGTGATTCTTGGGGTGGGAAGCAACCGAGCGTCTAGCCAGGGTTCACATGATCTGAACGCGTCCCCCGCGCCAGGCATGAGAAACCGGAGTCACATGGCGAAAGGCGCACGAACTACCAAATCCGGCTATCTGCCGGATCTGATCATCCGCGTCTCGTCCTTATCGGACAGCCTCCCTTCACCGGGGATTAGACGGATGCTCTCCCGGTCGTGGAACGTGCTTGCACCCGCCGACGCGATGAGGCCGGCCAGCACTCCGGCGGGAACGATCTGCCATGGCGCACCGATCGACACCGCCCCCACGATCGTGAACAGTGAGGCGATCAGGTTCCGATCGGCATGTTGACGATCCGCCGGTACCGGGACCGCGCGCCGTGCGATCGACATGGCACCGGCTCCGGCGCGGATCATCCATGTGGCGCTCCATGGGTCATACGATGCCGGCCGTCTCGAACGAGTCTCCACTACCCTGCTCACGTTCGGCGACCCCGCCGTGACGCTGCACGCCCTGACCGACGTGCTCGCCGGAAGAACACGTCCAACCGCCCGCATCTCCGTCCAACTCCCCGCATGACGTTATCGCGACGCCTGATGGTGAGAAGGTTTACAGCCTCAGCCCGTTTGAATTGCTCATTTCCAGCGCGTATGCTTGCGTAGCTCTGATGTTTCTATCAAGTCACGCGCGAGCCCAGTCAGAAGCATGCCCGGTCGCCAGGCGCTCGACAACGCGAAAGGAGTAGCGGGGCTCGGCCAGCGTGCTATCACGGGAACCGCTCCGGATGCGGCGGACCATTGTTTCCGCCGATCGATCCCGAGCCGCCTGTCGCTCGATCGCTTCCGTTTGACATCATCATCCTCAGGAGATTACACCCATGCGAGACCCGCAAACCCCCCGCTTCATTAAGTCACCGACCAGCCGGCGAACGTTCGTCGCCGGATCGGTTTCGGCCGGTATCGCGGCGTCGCTCGCCCGCTACGGTGACGCCGTGGCGCAGGATGCGACGCCTTCCGTCGCCTCCCCGGTGGCGTCCCCTGTAGTCCAGGGCGAAGACCAACTCGAGATCTTCTCATGGTGGACGACCGCCGGTGAAGCCGCCGGTCTCGAACAGTTGTTCACGGCCTTCGCCGCGTCGAACCCGAACGTCGAGATCGTCAACGCCGCGGTTGCCGGAGGCGCCGGCACCAACGCCCAGGTCGCGCTCCAGACACGCCTCAGCGCCAACCAGCCGCCGGATTCCTGGCAGAGCCACCCGGGCAAGGAGCTCTTCGGGCGCTACGTCGAGCCGGGCTACACCGATTCGGTGACCGACCTCTTCGATGAGCAGGGCTGGAACGACACGTTCCCCCAGGGCGTGATCGACCAGATCACCTTCGATGGTGAGAAGCACCTTGTTCCGGTCGGCGTCCATCGCGGCAACGTCATGTTCTACAACAAGCAGCTGCTGGCCGATAACGCGATCGAAGTCAGCGACGACTGGACGATGGACGATTACTTCGCCGCCGCCGATACCCTCGCCGCCGCCGGCGTTCCCGCCTACGCCCTTGGCTCCAAGGACACCTTCGCCGTCGTCCAGCTCTTCGAGAATACCCTGCTCGCCAATCTCGGCCCGGACGACTACACGAGAATCTGGATTGGTGAGCTGGGGTGGGACGACGCGCGGGTCACGACCGCGATCGAGCAGCTCGCCCGCTACTTCGATTCCGTGAACGAGGACCACCCGGCCCTGACCTGGGACGGCGCGATCGACCTCGTCTACGATGGCAAGGCGGCCTTCCAGTCGATGGGCGACTGGGCCTACGGTGACGCGATCGGCAAGGAGCGGGAGGACACCATCGGCTGGGTCAACCACCCGGGAACCGCTGGATCGTTCGTCTCCGTGATCGACGGCTTCACCCTGCCGAAGAACGCGCCGCACCCGATCAACGCCCGCAACTGGCTGATCGCGGCCGGCTCCACCGAGGCCCAAGAGGCCTTCGCGCCGTTGAAGGGCGCGATCCCGGCCCGCTCGGACGCCGACGCCAGCGGCTTCAACGAGTACATGCAGTGGTCAGCGGGAGACTTTACGACTGACGCGGTCGTTCCGTCACTCGCCCACGGCGCGGCCGGCTCGCCGCAGTTCCTGACCTCGGTCAACGAGGCGATCGTCACCTTCATCGTCGATCAGGATGTCGCGACCTTCCAGGAAGCGCTCCAGTTCGCCGCCGAAGACGAGGCATAACGCTGGTATCTCTCGCACATCGAAGAACGGGAGGGGTCGTCGGACCTCTCCCGTTTTTTCGATTCCCGGAGCGCGTTGCAGGGATGTAGTCATCCCAGCAGCTGCGTCGCTGGCGGAAGCGCAGAGCGCTGTAGCCGGTCGTTGCATCGGCGCGAAGCGCCTTCCACTTCCTTAGCCACTCTCCCTGTAACCGGCTGTACCATTCGACATGAACCGGAAAGGACCACTGGCATGGCCCAGGAGGCGATCGAGCGACCACGCATCGCGACCACCAGCCCACCACCGCGCCGGTCGTTCGGGATCGCGGAGCGCTGGCTCTCGCCCCTGATCCTGTCGCCCAGCCTGATCGCGGTCTTCATCTTCGTCTACGGCTTCATCGGGATGACCCTGTGGGTCTCGGTCTCGAACTGGCGATCGCCGAGCCGCGACCTCTCGCTGATCGAGCCGCTGTTGTCGACCTATCAGCGGCTGTTCCAGACTACCCGGTTCCAAATCGACATCCGGAACACGATCATCTTCACGATCATTTTCCTGATCGGGTCGGTCGGGGTCGGCCTGCTGCTCGCGCTGCTGCTCGACGGCGCGCTCCCGGCGCGGGCCCTGATCCGCAACATCTTCCTTTTCCCCTACGCCCTCTCGTTCGTCGTCACCGGGGTCGCCTGGCGCTGGATCTTCAACCCCGACGCCGGGATCAACAAACTCTTTGAGATCACCCGCGTCAACTGGCTCCTCGACCTTGTCAACGTTGGGCCGGTCCGTCAGACGTGGTTGACAAGCGCGACCGTGCTCGGCGACCTGCCGATGATCGACGCGGTGAAGGCGCAAATCGGCCTCCCGGTCGCGATGCTTCCGGTCATCATTGCCGCCGTCTGGCAACTCTCCGGGTTCGCAATGGCGATGTACCTCGCCGGTCTCGGCACGATCTCCGGCGACATCCGGGAGGCGGCCGCGCTCGATGGCGCCACCACCTGGCAGACGTATCGCCACATCATCATCCCGCTCCTGAAACCGATCACGATCAGCACGCTCGTCATCCTCGGCCACATCTCGCTCAAGATCTTCGATCTCGTGTTCGCGATGTCCGGCAAGGGACCAGGGTTCGCGACCGACGTGCCGGGCATCTTCGTCTACGAGCAGACCTTCAGCGCGACCCGCTACAACCTCGGCGCCGCCGCCTCGATCGTGATGCTCGTGCTCGTCTCACTCGTGATGATCCCCTATCTCGCGCGCTCGCTCAGGGATGTGGAACGATGACCGCCCAGGCACTCCAAAGCATCGCCACCCCACGATCCCGGGCCGGACGCCTGGCGGGGCGTTTCACCTGGCGAAAGCTGCTGACCTTCCTGATCATCCTGTTCGCCGTGCTGTTCTACCTGATGCCGATGTACGTGATGATCGTCTCCGGCCTCAAGGACGCGACGAACGTCGGGATCGCCCAGATGTGGGCGCTGCCGTCGAGCATCTCCGGCGGCGGGTTCCGCGAAGCCTGGAACCAGCTCAACCCGAATCTTGCCCGCTCCTTCTATCTCGTGATCCCATCGACGATCCTCTCGTCGCTGTTCGGCGCGATGAACGGCTATCTGTTCTCGAAATGGCGCTTCAGGGGGTCCGAGATCCTGTTCGTGCTGTTGCTGTTCGGGATGTTCATCCCGTATCAGAGCATCCTGATCCCCCTGATCCAGTTTCTCGACTTCATCGGGCTCTACGGCACGCTGGCCGGGCTGATCACCGTCCATGTCGTCTACGGACTGCCGATCACGACGCTGATCTTCCGCAACTATTTCGCGAACATTCCCTACGAGATCGTCGAGGCGGCGCGGATCGACGGCGCGGGTCTGTGGCAGATCTTCCGCCAGATCATGCTGCCGCTCGCCCTGCCGGCGTTCGTCGTGGTCGGGATCTTTCAGTTCACGAACATCTGGAACGAGTTCCTGTTCGGCCTGACCGTTATCACGAACCCGCGCGAGCAGCCGATCACGGTCGCGCTCAACAACCTCTCCGGCTCGTTCTCGGTGGCCTGGAACGTCGTGATGGCGGGGGCAGTGTTGTCGGCGATCCCGACGCTGGTGATCTACGTGCTGCTCGGGCGCTACTTCATCCGCGGCATGCTGGCCGGCTCGATGAAAGGCTGACGTGCCTGGAGCGGCGGTGATTGTCGGGGACGATCGAGAACGTTAGCGCCGGCGCGCGAAGGGCGATCGTGCCCCAAGCTTGAGATCCGGCCCGAATGGTACCCGTGTATGATTGGTGCGGAAATGGCGACAGCCGCAAAGGCTTCGGTCACAATGGCGCCTGGATCGCCCCCCGGAACGACGCGAACGGAGAGCATCAACGGATGACATCGAACGGTGAACGGCCGCTCGTATGCCGGGGAATCCGCGGCGCGACCACCGCGGGCTCGAATACGGCGGAAGACATTCTCGAAGCCACCGAGGAGCTGGTCAACGCGCTGATTCACCTCAACGACCTGGAATCCGAGGACATCGCCAGCGCCATCTTCACGACCACGCCGGATCTCACCGCCTGGTTCCCAGCGCTCGCCGCCCGGACCTTCGGCTGGACGGAAGTTCCGATGCTCTGCACCCACGAGATGGCCGTTCCCGGCTCCCTCCAGAAGGCGGTCCGCGTGCTCGTGCATGTCAACACCACCCGCACGCCGTCGGAGATCCGCCACGTTTACCTGAAGGGCGCGAAGCAGCTCCGGCCGGAATGGGGTGTTTCCGACGACGAGCTGGCGGCGGCCATCTCGCGGACCCGGCGATCGTACGAACCGACGGATGTCGCCAGCATCCCGGTCACGTCCCCAGGGTGAGCATGGTTTCCGACGCTGTTTGTCATTCCAGCAGCCACGTCGTCGCAGCCGATCCGCAGGCATGTCCTGTAAGCGGCATCGGAGCCTGTCGACTGGATCGGCAAGACGGCCATCGTGACCGGCCTGTTGGTCCCGCGGGACCAGGAGATTTTTCTGGTCGCTGCGCTTCCGACGGAATGACGACGAGGATAAATCAGAGCACTGCGTGGCGAGAACAGGCATAGCCACAAAGAGCGGAGCGGAAAGCAACAGCAATGATCATCATCATGAAAACCGGCGTCGACCGCGCCCTGATCGCACCGATCGTGAGCCGGGTCGAGGAACTCGGGCTGCGCGCCAACCTGATCGACGGCGAGGAGCGGACGATCATCGGGGTCGTCGGGCTGCCCCTCCCGCCGAGCCTCGACGACATGTTCGCGGTCCTGCCCGGCGTCGAGCAGGTCGTCCGCGTCACCAAGAAGTTCAAGCTCGCCGGCT
>JAABUN010000562.1_pt1 | contig 94764 bp, 98 predicted proteins | sample 5559311 | NCBI WGS metagenome assembly JAABUN01 (sample SAMN10711877, study PRJNA513370) | rock metagenome | isolation source: Antarctica rocks | place: Antarctica: Victoria Land, Siegfried Peak sud | reverse complement strand
CGGACTTTGGCGTTGATATGCGGAGTCAACTCGAGCTCGCGTAAAACCTTGTCTTGCTCGGGTGTAAGGCTGAGAAAGCGTAACGGTTTTGCCATTCCTCAAAGTATATGCGGGATGTACTTAGCTGCCCACATATTCTCGGTTGGCGCGTCAAAGCCGTAAAACCGCACCTTATCGGCTTCGTCACGGCCCGCGTTGACTTCACGCAGCCAGACGACAAGTTCACGGTTAGCTTTCACCTCGCCAAAACCGTGACTGAAACCGTCCTGCATGATCTCGTCTAGCGTTCCCTGACCTGACGTGGTGTAGGCGTCTACCCGGAGGCCAGCCGGCACGTCACTTTCAATGGCGATCGAGCGATAACCATGATGCTCCACCAGGCTGCGAAAGATGCGGTTACGCCAAGCTGGAAAGGCGTCAACGCCGTGGGTCGGTTCGCCTATGCCCAAGAGTCGTGGCGTGGTCGGCAAGGTATTCAAAAAGGACGTGAGTGCGCCCCTCGGCTCGGTCATTTCCCAGCCGGTCTGGGGCGGTGTGTAGTTTGGCGGTGTGTAGTTCGGCATCGTGTAGTTCGGCATCGTGTGCTCCTCTGCCAAAGGGTGCGCCCGCTCTGGCCTCCTCAGCATTCCTGTGGAATTTATGAGAACGATTACGAGAAACCTTAATAAAACCTTAATCTTCGGTCAACTTTCGAGGTCGCTTGGCGTTGCATGGAACTATGGTGGGACGAAATGGCGACTTCAAATCCTGAGAATCGCATTTTTGGAGCGAATCAAAACTCGAGCCTTGACACCATTTCCAAAGTGCGCTACATTGGTCGATATGTTTAAGCACATCAACGGACACGCAAACCATGCTTGACCGGGCGCGGATTACCGAACTGCTTACCGCAGTCGGCGACCCGGCCCGTTTGGACATTATCTTTCTCTTAGGCGAGACGGGCCGGATGAACGTCGGCGACATCGCCAGCCGGTTCCCGCTAAGCCGTCCGGCAGTTTCGCACCACCTCAAGGTGCTTAAAATCTCCCGCGTCGTCACCGCTCAAAAGGCGGGGCAGGAGGTTTTTTATCAGCTCGACGAGGGCGTGATCATCCACGAACTGCGTATCGTTCTCGCCGGTATCGAAGCGGCGGTGCAGCAAAAAAGTTGTGTTGCGGCAAGTTAGCAGGCAGCTGCAAAGGACTCACGGCCCTTTTCTGGTCGACGTGACTAAACCCAGCGACGCAAAACTTACAAACGCAAAGGACTTCCCATGACCCACGCCACCCCGACCCGCATCCCCGGGCATCCCATTTTGGGCAACCTCCGCGCCTACCGTAAAGACCCGCTCGCCTTCGGTAGGGAGGTCGCCGCGCAGGGCGACGTAATCGACCTGCGGATGTTTCGGCGCAGCATCTTTTTTCTGGCGCATCCCGAGCACGTCCATCAGGTTCTGGTCAGAGACGCAGGCAAGTTTCACAAATCGCCGGTGTACCGCATCTTTTTGGGCCGCGCCCTCGGTGATGGGCTCCTGACCAGCGACGGCGACTTTTGGCGGCGGCAACGCAAGCTCGCGCAACCGGCGTTTCACCACGGGCGTATTCAGAGTTACGCCGAGACGATGGTCGAGTACGCGGACGCGGCGGCGGGGCGTTGGGCGGGCCGAGACGAGCTTTTGGTCAACAAGGAGATGACGCAGTTGACGCTCGAGATCGTCTGCCGCACACTTTTCAGCACCGACATTCGCGCGCAGGCCGACCGTATCGGTCACGCTCTGACCGAGCTACTGGAGGCCATCGCCGACGCCACCGGCGCGGCTGTGTTCCTCCCCGAATGGTTGCCGACGCGCAACAACCGCCGGATTCGGCGCGCCGTCGCCGAGTTGGACAGCGTAATCATGCCGCTTATTCAGGAGCGGCGGCGGAGCGGTGAAGATACCGGCGACCTGTTGTCGATGCTGATGCTGGCCCGTGATGAAAACGGGGAAGGTATGAGCGACCAACAGCTCCGCGACGAGGCCGTGACCATCGTTTTGGCTGGACACGAAACGACCGCCAACGCCCTGACCTGGGCGTGGGTTTTGCTGGCGCAGCACCCTGAAGTCGAGGCCAAACTGCACGCCGAACTGGGTACCGTGCTGGGCGGTGAACTGCCGACGCTGGCGCACCTGAAAGACCTCACCTACACCGACCAGATCGTCAAGGAGACGATGCGCCTCTACCCGCCCATCCCCGAGTTCGCGCGGCAGGCGCTCGAGGACGTGCAGCTCGGTGAGTACATGATGCCCACAGGAACCATCGTGATGGTGTCGGTGTTTGCGCTCCATCACGACCCGCGCTGGTTCAGCGAGCCCGACGCCTTCCGGCCCGAACGTTTCGCCAAAACAGCCCAGACGCCGCCCAAATTTGCGTATCTGCCCTTCGGCGGCGGCCCGCGCGTGTGTATCGGCAACAGTTTCGCGCAGATGGAGGCGGCGCTGCTCTTAGCGACGCTCGCGCAACGCTACCGCCTGAGTCTGGCACCCGGTCAGAGCGTCACGCCCGAAGCGACCCTGACCCTTCGGCCCAAAGAAGAGCTGACGATGCGGGTGAGTAGCCTGTAGGGGTGGGTTCGCCCCTGTTTATCCACACGCGACAGGCCACCAGCTGCACGCGTTAGGGCTGCGCCACCACCCAGATACGCTCCGTCTGCGCGTCGGCGGGGCGTCCGTGCGGGTAGGTCAGCGTTTGCACGTCGGTAAAGCCTGCGGCGCGTAGCAGCGCCTTGACCTCCGCCGGGTCGTAGGGACGCTCGAGATGTACCTCGGTAAAGTTGCGCGCGCCCTTTTCGCAGTACGCGACCACCTGCGCGAGCTTCGTACGCTCGTCGAACGAGTGCTCCCAGAGGTAGTACACGTCGTCGACCCAACCCTCGGCGCGGTCGTCCTCCCAGAGGTTCCGCAAACCCACGGTGGTATTGACGTCGAAGATAAACACGCCGCCGGGACGTAGGTGCTCACGGACGCGCGCGGCGGTGCGGCGAAGGTCGTCCGGGTCTAAGAGGTTGTTGAGCGAATCGAACACCGACACTACCAGGTCGAAACGCGCGCCCAGCTCGAAAGTGGTGAAGTCGGCCTCTAAAAAGGTTGCGGCGGGGAGTTTGAGGCGGGCCACCTCGAGCATCTGGGCCGACAAGTCGACGCCGGTCACGGCGAGCCCGCGCGTGACGAACGGCTCCGACGAGTTGCCGGTACCACACCCTAAGTCGAGCACGCGCCTGACTTCGGTTCCGGCCCCTAACGCCAAGTCCAAGATAAAATCCGTCCACGCGTCATACTCCACGTCGCTCATAATGGCGTCGTAGACCTCGGCCAAAAGACTAAAGGGTTTTCCCTGCACGCCTGAGTATAATCGCCTCACGGCGCGTTTTAGAACCGGCGCTTTAGCGCCGGGCGTTTTGAAACGGTGCGTTTTGGAGGCAATATGGAGACTCTAGAGGTTTCACCCCGCGACTTTCGCGCGGCGCTCGGGCGCTTCGCTTCGGGAGTAACGGTGGTTACGGTACCCGAGGCGGGCGAGCGGGCCGGGGTTCGGGGCGTCACCGCCAACGCCTTTTTGTCGGTATCTTTGCGGCCCCCGCTGGTGCTGGTGTCGATAGATAAGAAGGCTCGAGCTCACGCCGCGCTTCAGAGCGCCGAACGCTACGGCGTCAGCATCCTGGCCCAAGATCAGGGGCCGATAAGCGACCACTTCGCCGGTTTTGCCGAGACGGTTACGCCGACGTTTACCGAACTCAGCGGGTTGGCAGTCGTCGAGGGGGCGGTAGCGCACCTCGTCTGCCGCATCGTCGACCGGCACGAAGCGGGCGACCACACCCTGTTTATCGGTGAGGTCGAGGCGTTGGCGACAAACGACGGGCAAGGCGAGGTAAAAGACGGTGCGAAAGACGGCGTAAAAGATGATGCGAACGGCGCGGGCGGCGACGCGCCGCTGCTCTACTTCAAGGGCGGATACGGAAGGTTCGTGTAGTGCTCTCCGCGACGCCCGAGCAAGCGGCGCAGCTGAGTGAACTGCTGGACGCCTGGGACGCGCAGTTGGGGCGGCTGGAGACGCGCCCCGAACTCGGCGGGACGCCGCCGCTGACGCAGAGCCGCCGTATTCTTGAAAATTACCGCCGCACCCTGGGCCGCGACCTGGCGCGCGGTGTCGAGCGGGTTCCGGCAGCCGAACTCTTCCGCGCTATCAGCACCGCGCAGGCGTCCGCTAAACAGCTGGACGCCCTCGAGACGCCTCCCACCGACTTTTAGAAGCGCAGCAGCGGCGACGCCTCGCAACCCGGCGTTCGTCAGGGGGTTGCAAGATCGCGCCGATGGTGTAAACTAAGTAAGAACTTTGAGGGTCGTATCTCCGCACCCCGCTGCCCCCCCCGGCGGAGATCCTCTCGGAGTTCTTTTTTTTAGCTTATTCGGCGATGAAGGCGTAAGTAAATTAAATTCTCCACAAACCGATCTAAACCCTCGCCGGACAGTTTTCTTTAGCTGCTGCGGATTTGCAACTCTTTTTTCACCGTAGCTGAACCTACGCACACCCAAACATAGACCGTTACGGCACCCGCAACACCATCTTGCCGATGTTGAGGTTGTTTTTCATCCGTTCGTGCGCCGCCTCGACCTCCTGAATAGCGAATACCCGGTCGACTACCGGAGCGACCCGGCCCGCCTCTAGCGCCTCCCAGAAACGCGCCCGGAACGCGCTCGTCAGCGCAACTTTTTCTGCCAGCGGACGTGAGCGCAGGGTCGAACCGACGACGCTGAGGCGTTTGCTCATCAGCGTACGAAGCTCGAGCTGCGCCGTGCTACCGCTCAGCGTCGAGATAATCACCAGCCGTCCGCCGGTATTTAGCAGCTCGAGGTTTCGGGTCAGATAGTCCTGCCCGACCATATCGAGCACCACGCCGACGCCTCCGGTATGCTCCCGCACCGCCGCTACAAAATCGGCCCCGTGATAGTTGAAAGCGGTCGCGCCCAGTTCGGTACAAACCGCCACTTTCTCGTCGGTTCCGGCGGTGGCGAAAACTTGGGCTCCGGCCTCCCTTGCCAGCTGAACCGCCGCCGTCCCGACCCCGCTCGCGCCGCCGTGAATCAGCACCGCCTCGCCGGGTTGCAGCGCCGCCACCTCGAACAAGTTCAGGTGCGCGGTCAGGAAGACCTCGGGCAGTCCCCCGGCCTGCTCCACCGTCCAGCCTGCCGGAATGGGTAGCAGCAGCCCCGCCGGGACGAGCGCGTATTCGGCGTAACCCCCGCCCGCGAGCAGCGCACACACCTCATCGCCGACCCCGACGCCCGAAACCCCCGGCCCGAGCTCGGCGACGCTACCGGCGACCTCGAGCCCCAACGTCTCCGGCGCGCCCAGGGGCGGCGGATAGCTCCCGGCCCGTTGCGACAAGTCGGCGCGGTTGACGCCCGCCGCGTGTACCCGCACGAGCACCTCGCCCTCGCGGGGGCTGAGGTTGGGAACGTCTTGCCAGACGAGGGTGTTGCCGCTCTGCGTAATGGCTTTCATAGGGGTCCTTTCAGTAGCTGGAAGTGAAAATCTTTTCTCGGCTTCTCGCAATCTCTGCTTACCATACGCTTTATGAACCTGCCCTTCGATTCCATTTTGCTGCTCGGGATTCCGGTCGTCGTGCTACTACTCTCGTTGTCGTCTCGAGGGGGCAAAAAGCGCGCGGCGCTAGACTATCCCTACGCCGCCACACCTCACCTCTTTACCCCGAACGAGAGGGCGTTTTTGCGGGTGCTCGAGGGGGCTGCCGGAGACCACCGAGTTTACGGCAAGGTGCGCCTCGCCGACGTTCTTAGCGTCCGCAAGGGGCTGCCTAAGTCCGAGTGGCAGCGGGCCTTCAACCGCGTGAGCCAGAAGCATCTCGATTTTGTGCTCTGCCACCCGCACGACCTCAGCGTGTTTTGCGTGGTCTAACTCGATGACAAAACCCACGGGCGCAGCGACCGGCGCGAGCGGGACATGTTTCTCGAACGCGCTTTAGAGGCCGCACAGGTGCCGCTGGTGCGGGTGCCGAGTAGACGGGGTTACGACGAAGATGAACTCAGGGGACTGCTCGGTATCGGCGCGGATAAAAAAGCTGCTTGAGCGGGGTTCCGAACATATCAGCTCATAAAGCTGGTTCCGGGTGCTACCGATTACACCGACTTCCGCCGTTCCTTAACCTCCGCTTCGGCGCGACGCCGCCCTTACTCACCCTGGCAGCTGTAGAGACCCCTCGTCCCCTAAAAACGTTGTCGCCTGAAGCTGTGTCCCGTCCTCCTATCCGCTCGCGTACGGTTTGGGCTAAACTGCCGTAGGAGGTAGCTATGGGTTTTCTTTCGTGGTTGATTATGGGCGCGCTCGCTGGCTGGATCGCTAGTTTGATCGCCGGAACGAACCGTCAGCAGGGGTGTCTGATCGACATCATCGTGGGTATCGTAGGCGCGTTTATCGGCGGGTTTTTGTACTCGAGCCTGACCGGGCGCGCGTTTAATGCCGGTTTCGACCTGACCAGCTTGCTAATTTCGGTCGCGGGCGCGGTGGTTCTACTCTTTATCCTCAAAGCGGTGCAGCGGCGACGCTAGCGCCCCGGTTGCAACAAAAAAACGTGGAGGCGAATAACGCTCCACGTTTTTGCTTTTGCTTCTAAATCAGCTTCGAGACGCTGACCACCTTACAAAAGCAGTCGGTACTGTTCTGCGTGCAGCTAACCGCTAGCGGTTGTAACGCTGCGGCCTCGAGCGGTTTTCCGGGCGCGGGCGGCGGCGCGGGCGCTCGTGACGGTCGAACTGCGGCGCGGCCTCGACGGTCTGCGCGGGTGAAACCTGCAAACCCTCGATCTCGCCGGGTAGCCCTCCGACGTCACCGGGCCGCACATCGGCGTATCCGCTGGTGGTTCCGCTCTGTACGCGGCCCAGGTCGCCGACGCCCGTTTGTTTAAGCAGGCGCACGGCTTGTGGGACGCTCAGGGGCCGACCCTTGAGCTGCACCGTAACCCAGCCTTCTTCGCCGGTCAGCAGGCTGCGGGGGGCGGGCGCGCCGCCCAAAGTCAACGCCAAAAGTCCTGCCAGCGCGTCCGCGTCGCCCGCTTTAAGCCACGTTTCAGCGACCTCTTGCCAGGTACTCTTGTCCGCCGCCGTCTGCGCGGCGATCCGGCGCTGCAAGCCAGCGAGCTTGGCTCCCTGAACGGCTTCGGGTTGCGGCGGGGCGACGCGCTCCAACTTGCGTGAGATAGAACGCTCGAGCATCCCCAACTCGCGGCGTTCGCGCGCGCTCATCAGCAAGATCACCGTACCTGCGCGCCCGGCCCGTCCGGTACGCCCGGAACGGTGCTGATACCGCTCCATCTGTTCCGGAAAACGGTAGTGGACGACCAGATCGACCTCGGGAATATCGAGGCCGCGCGCGGCTACATCGGTAGCGACCAGCACGTTGACCTGTCCGGCCCGGAAACGGTCTAAAACGCGTTCGCGCTGCACCTGATTGAGGTCGCCGTGAACGGCTTCGGCGGCGTGGCCCTGGGCGCTGAGCGTTTTAGCCAGCTCGTCGACTTCGGCTTTGGTACGGGTAAAGACGATGGTCTGCCCCTGCCCATAAACGTGCAGCACGTTGCTGAGGATGTTCAGCCGGGTGGTAAGGGGCGCTTCGATAGCAAACTCTTCGTACGATACGCTTTCGCCCTGCACGACGTTCGCGCGGAGCGGGTCACGCAGATGCTGCGCGGCCAAGTTTTCAGCCCAGCGAGGCAGCGTCGCAGAAAAGAGCATCGTCTGCCGTTCGCTCGGGGTAGCGGCTAGGAGAAACTCGACGTCCTCTTCAAAACCGGCGTTGAGCATCTCGTCGGCTTCGTCTAAAACCACGACCTGAGTGCTGGCAAGTTGCAACAAACCCTGTTTGTAGTAGTCGATAGCGCGACCCGGCGTCGCCACCACGATGTCCGCGCCGCGTTTGAGGTCGGCGGCTTGTTTGCCGTAGCCGGTGCCGCCGTAGACCGTTACGACCCGGAGGTCGGCGGCGAGCCACTCGAGCTCCCCCGCCACCTGAAGCGCCAGCTCGCGGGTCGGGGTAAGGATAAAGGCGCGTGGGGCGCGGCCTCTGGTATTTTCAGGTTCCAGACGGTTGGCTATCGGCAGGCCGAAAGCGAGCGTTTTGCCGGTGCCGGTGCGGGCTAGACCCAACACGTCACCGCCCGCGAGGGCGTGAGGCAGCGCAGCTGCTTGAATGGCGGTCTGCGTAGTAAAGCCTTTGGTCTCTAAAGCGCGTGAGACAGCCTCCCGCAAGGGAAAGTCGATAAACATAGGTGTTCCTTTCTGGGCCTGCTCTAACCTCAACCCATACTTGAAACCGCTACAACGACCTTTTTACCGTAGGTTGTGATTCGTGGGGTTTTAAGGCGCAGCAGGTCTGTGCCTTTTTCAAGTGTAGGCCACGACCGACGCAAAGTCAACGGCAGAGACGACACCTTCGTTACGGTTCTACGTGTGATTACCGTCTCTGTCAGCCAAATCTATCTGAATTTTCACTGTAGTCGTACCGTATTTTTATGTGGCGAGATGACATTTAGCGTTCGCAGGCTGACCTTCAGCACCTTTGGCAGAGGCGCGCAATGTGAACTGAAAACCGAACCGTAATGCGTTCAGAACCGCGCGTGTTCAAATCCGCTCACGGTAAAAGTAGCTATACAACGTCGTAAACCCCAGCCGTTCATACACACGCCGCGCGTCCGCATTGTTCGCGGCAACCTGAAGGTACGCGCCGCTCAGGCCGCGCTGCTCGCCCCACCTGCACAGCTGCGCCGTGAGCGCCGTCGCCAGACCTTGCCGCCGCGCCTGCGGGTGCGTGGCGACGTTGAAAATCCCCAGAGAGCTGCCGTGGTCTACCCCTACGGCAGTGGCGGCGGGACGACCCGCACTGTCGGACGCGAGCGCGAACACGGGTCTGCCGGGAAGTTTGCCGAGCATGTCGCGGAGCGCCGCAGCCTTGACGCTGCCGAGGTTTTCGGCCTCGATATAGAGCGCCAGCCAGGTTTCGGTAGGGTGCTCGAGCAGCGTGACCTCACCTGCTGCGGGCCTCAACCCGAGCTTGGATAACGCCGCAACTTGTACACATACGGGTTCGCCCGCGCGCACGTAACCTCTGGTCTCGAGCCGCGCGTCCAGGTCGGCAGGCAGCGAGGCGGGGGAGAGCTGAAAACGGGCGTGCAGACCGTGGGCAGCGTAAAAGGCTTCGGCGCGTGCGATCTTCGTTTCGGTATCCAGCGCGCCGCCGTTTTGGTTTGCCAGCACCGAGTTGGGGCGGCGTTTGAAACCGTGGTTAAAACGCAGTCGCCAACCGTCCAGGCTTTGCACCAGGGCCGCGGGTACCGCGTCGGCGGCGATCTCTTCAATCTCCCGGACGCGGCTATGCAGGTCTTCTAGGTCGTGCAAGTCTTTGAGGTCACGCAGGTCTGCCATAGCCGCACATTATAGCGTTCTTGCCGCCACAAAAAAACTGCCCGCTGAGGGGCAGTTCGTGATGGTTTTGCAACGACCTAGAGGCTCGAGGTGTCGCCCAAACCGCCGATCGTACCCAGCGACAGGCTGCCGCTCTCGACGGCCTGCTTGAAGTTTTGCAGATCGTCTTTGACCTGTTGCGAGGGCGCTTCGCCGAAGAGTTTGGCGACCGCGGCACCGACCGGGCCGAGCGGCGGGTGGTAGGTCATCGACACCGAAACGACCGTATAGGGATTATCGACGCTCTGCGCGCCGACGCCGCTAAAACGCACCGACCCTTCGTTGGGAACCTGGGCGTCGTTGTCCGAGCGCCACGAGATGACCTCGTCCGGGCGGTCTTCGGTAATGGTCGCGTCCCACTCGACGCTGAGGCCGAGCGGCGCTTTGGCTTTCCAGTGCGAACGTGTTCCCATCTCGGTGACCGACTCCAGGTGGCTCATGATGCGGGGCAGGTTCTCGAGCTTGCGCCAGTAGCTGTACAACTCGCTTGCGGGTTTGTCGATCACGATACTTTCGTGAACTTCGAGACCCTGACCACGCTCTTGCTGCGATCCGGACATCGCGTTGTAACCGCCGTCATCGTCCTGATTGACGCCGCGGAAGATAAGGTAAGCGCCAGCCGCTACAAAGAGCGCGCCGGTCACCACGTACGTCCAGTTGGTTTCGTTGTCGTCGTCGTAGCTCTGCTGATAAGGCCGATAGTTCTGCGAGTAGCTCATTTTTCCTCCAGACTGTAGCCCCGGTTTAACTTTAGACCCGAAGCCCAAACACCTGCATCGTAGGCGTTCGACCCGCCTACTTTGTCGAGCTCAAATACATTCTACGCAACTCCGGCTGGTCACTTCAGCGTCGGTTCGGTCTGACGACGGTTTTAGGTGCGACTCGAGACTCTGTAGGTTCCTGGAGTGGTGACCCTGAAGCGACACTTCCAAGATGCTACCGAAACGTCTTTTCTCGAGCTCGGTCGGAACCATAAAGCCCCCTGTTCGGGTCTCAGGCGCATGCTGAGACCCGGACGAAACTCAGTCAGCATTGTCAGGCACGCAGTAAGTCACGAGTCAAGGTACGTAAAGAAGAGGCTGTTTTGGAGTTTTTAGCGAGTTGCTCGACCACGAGATGATGCGCCAAACGCGCCAGACCTTTACAGAGCGCAGCTTGACCGGGTTTGGTTCGTCTCGGTGTCCAACCGCCGAGCTGGGCGAGTAGCAGGAGTTCGGGCTGCTCCGTCGTGCCAAGCTCGAAGAGAAAAGCGGCGGCGAGCCAGGCAAAGGTGACTAAGGTGCGTAGCGCTCCATAGTCGAGCACCCTTACGCTTTCCCAGTCGAGCGCATCTTTCGTCCAACTGAACAGGTCTTCGATGCTCCAGCGTTGTCTGTAGGCTTGCACGATCCGGGTTGCCAAGGCCAGCTGTTCGTGCTCTTCGTCAGGTAAGCGAAGATTACTCAGCAACAACCACGGTTTGACCAGCTTCGCGTGACTGAGTTGCACCACGGTGGTGTCCATACCCGGAAGCTGCTCGAGTTCGACCTTGAGCGCACGGACATCGACTTGATAGCTCGCTTTGCTCTTGGTTTGTGTGAATAAGCGTTTCGCCAACGGCAATTTCCCTACCGCTTCCACCCCTTCAAGCCAGCTCCCAAGCTGCTTGGTTTGTCCGTCAAGGCGCACCCTGGCCCTGCGTTTGGGATGCTGTGAACGCACGACGAAGCATTCGCCCCTAGCCTGTATCCAACTGAGGAGTTTGCTGTCATCAAAACCCCTGTCCATCACCCATAGCAACCTGCCGACAGATTTCCCAAGTGCTTCGGACACCTGCCGAATCGCCTTGCGATATTCGTCGTTGACGCTTCTAAAGCCGGGGCTCGGGTAGAAAAGCTGTTCTGATAGAGAGGCGCACGCACCCCGCTCTCGCCGATACCCAAGACCGTAAGGGTATGAAAGCCAGCTACCGGCTCGCCCCCAGATCACGCACCGTATCCAGATGCTCCAAGTCATGAGCAAAAGGCTTTCTGAGGTCGGATTCATCTATGACCAGTAAAACTTCATGTTCACCCTTGAGCCGTTTTGCACCCTCGGTCGTAAAAATCTCACCTACCGCTTCAGCCTTGACCTCGGCACGCTTATTCTTACCGTGAACAAAACGTCTAAGCCGCCGTTCGCTATGTTTGACACCTGCTGTGAGCGGGTTGCTCGCTGCCATCTGAGACACTTTGCAACCCCCACTACCGATGATGCCCCACACGCAAGCGTCGAAGCTTTCGTGGAGTCGGCGGTCTTTCAGGAGTGTCTTGTAAGGGCGCGTCAAATCTCGTAAAGATGCTGCTGAGATCTGCGCTCTGTGATCCATCCGAGACTATACAGACTTTTGTCCGGGTCTCAGTCGCATAACCTTGACGAATACCGCATACGGGTGTATACTTCTCTTTATAAGCGCCTGAGAGAGCGCATTTTTTTTGCCTCGTCGCTTTTAGCCAACCCTTTGCAAACACCTTTTGAACCGTCCATCAGGCGATATACACCGTTTTGACGTTGACGAACTCCCGAATTCCGGCTTGCGCCAGCTCACGCCCGTAGCCTGAGTTCTTGATTCCGCCGAACGGTAATCTCGGGTCGGATTTGACGAACGCGTTGACGAAACAGTTGCCCGCCCCCAACCTTTCACTAGCGATACGTTCGCCCCGCGCCAGGTCGCGGGTAAAGACTGCTGCGCCCAGACCGTAGGGCGTGGCGTTGGCAAGCTCGATGGCGTGGTCTTCGTCGTCCGCGCGGACGACGGCGGCGACCGGCCCAAAGGTCTCTTCGTCGAAAGCGGGCATTCCCGGAGTGACGCCGGTCAGCAGCGTCGGCGGATAGAACGAGCCGGGGCCGTCGGGCAGGGTGCCGCCGAGCAGCAACCGGGCTCCGGCAGCGATACTTTTTTGCACCTGTTCGTGCAGCGTAGCGCGCAGGTCGGGGCGCGCCAGTGGCCCGAGGTCGGTGTCGGCGGCGAGTGGATCGCCCATTTTGTACGTCTTCATCCGCTCGAGCAAAAGCTGCTCGAACGCCCCCAACCGGGACGCGACCACGACGAAGCGTTTTGCAGCGATACAGCTCTGACCACTGTTTTGTAACCGCCCGGTGGCGCAGGCGTCGGCGGCGAGCTCGAGGTCGGCGTCGTCCAGGATCAGGTAGGGGTCGGAACCGCCCAACTCGAGCACCGTCTTTTTAAGCTTGGCCCCCGCCTGAGCCGCGACCGCGCGCCCCGCGCGGGTGCTCCCGGTCAGCGTTACGGCGACTACGTCGGGGTGCGCGATAACCCGCTCGACCTGCGCGGTCTGAACCACCAAAGTCTGAAACAAGCCTTTGGGAAACCCGGCGCGCTCGAGCAAATCTTCGGTGGCGAGCGCGACCCCGGTGACGTTTTCGGCGTGTTTGAGCAGTCCCGCGTTGCCCGCCATCAGGTTGGGCGCAGCGAAACGGAAGGTCTGCCAGAGGGGAAAGTTCCACGGCATCACGGCGAGCACCACACCCAGCGGACGGTACGAGATAAAGCTCTTTCGGGCGTCGGTCTGAACCGTTTCGGACGCCAGCATCGCGCCCGCGTGTTCGGCGTAGTGGTCGCACGCCCACGCGCACTTTTCGACTTCGGCGGCGGCCTGTTTGAGGGGTTTACCCATCTCTTTGCTGACGAGCCTGCCGAGCACGTCCTGCTCGTCACGCAAAAGGGCTGCCGCCCGACCCAGCGCCGCCGCCCGCTCGCCAAAGCTCGTTTCACGCCAGCTCAAAAACGCCTCGTGAGCTGCGCCGATAGTCGTCTCGAGTACAGCGTCGGAAACCGTCTCGTACTCACGGATGGTCTGTCCGGTGGCCGGGTTGACCGATGTCAGCGTCACTAAAACCTCCTGGTGTTCCCTAAAGCTTACCGAATTCTTCCCCGACCGCCGTGTAGTGGTGGTTTCGGTCGCCTCGAGGCGCGCCCCGTCTAAAGTTTCCAAAAAACGTTGCGCTTTTGCAGAAATCTCCTAAAACGGGGCGGTTCGTGTCTCGTCAGCCGGACGGGTAGCTGCTGGCGGTCTCCTAACAGTAAGCCGTGACTCGAGCGCGTAGAATAGAGAATGGAACCCGTTTTTATCCAGCACCTGGCGACCGCCGTGCCGCAGTACGCGGTGCCGCAGACGTTCGCTCGAGACACCCTCAAGGCGAAGCTAGAGGACCGTCTCGCGCAGCGCTTGGTTCACCGTCTCTACACCCAGTCGGGTATCGAAACGCGCTACAGCGTCGTCCCGGATTTTGCCAAACCGGGTGAAGGCGAGACCCCGCACGTGGGCCTCTTTCTGGGCGAAGGTGGGCGTTACACCTCCCCTTCGACCAAAGTTCGTAACGACCTCTATACCGAAGCGGCGCGGCCCCTTTTCAAGGAGGCGGCGGAAAAGGTGTTGGCGGGTTCCGATTTTAGTGCAGACGACGTGACGCATGTGGTGACGGTCTCGTGTACCGGCTTCTGCGCGCCGGGGCCGGACTACTTTCTGGTCCGCGACCTCTGCTTGCGCCCCGATGTAGGGCGGTTTCACGTGGGTTTTATGGGGTGCTACGCGGCGTTTCCGGCCCTCAAGATGGCGCGGGCGTTTTGCCAGGCCGATCCCGGCGCGGTAGTGCTGGTGGTCTGTCTGGAACTCTGCACGCTGCACCTGCAACTCGGTGGCGACGTCGACCGTTTGCTGGCGAGTTCGGTTTTTGCCGATGGTGCTGCGGCCGCGCTCGTCAGCGCGCGCGACCCCGTAGGTCCGGCGTTCGAGCTGAGCGCGCTGGCGACCACCCTGACGCCGACGGGTGAGGACGACATGGCGTGGTCGGTCGGTGACGAGGGGTTCGATATCGTTTTGTCGAGCTATGTACCGGAGATTTTAGAAGCCAACATCGGCGCGGCGTTAGCGCCCCTTTTTGCCGAGTTCGGGTTGTCGGCCTCCGAGATCGACCGCTGGGGTGTCCATCCGGGCGGACGGGCGATTTTGGACAAAGTGGAGAAGGGTTTGGGACTCTCCGCAGACGCGCTGGCTCCCTCGAGGCGGGTGCTGCGCGACTACGGTAATATGAGTAGCGCCACCGTGCTCTTTGTATTGCAAGAGATTTTGCCTCAGGCCGCGCCCGGTGAACGGGTCTGCGCGGTCGCCTTCGGCCCCGGTCTGACGGTCGAGTCCGGCCTCCTCACCCGCTACTGATGAGCCTGTGCCGGTAGTGCTGCGCCGACGGGCCGTGGGTCTGCGTGAACAGATGGACGACCCCGCCTGCGACCCCGACATGCTGCGCGCCACCTACGCGCGTTTCGGAACCGTCAACCGGATGTTTTCAGGCTGGTGGACGCTCTACCGGCGGTTTTTGCGGCCTCTTTTGGGCTCGAGTCGCCCCTGTCACCTTTTAGATGTGGGTTTTGGCGGCGGCGATATCCCGCGCGTGCTGCTGCGCTGGGCTGAACGCGACGGCCTCGAGCTCACCATCAAAGCCATCGACCCCGACCCGCGCGCAGCAGCTTTTGCCCGCTCGTTGCCGCCGTCGCCGGTCGTGTTCGAGCAGACCACCACGGGCGAGCTGGTGCAGCGTGGTGAGCACTTCGATATCGTCATCTCGAACCATCTGCTCCATCACCTCGCGGACGCCGAGGTCGCGCAGCTCTGCGCCGAGAGCGCGGCGCTCGGTAAGGTGACGTTGCATAATGACATCGCCCGCGCCGACGCCGCGTATCTGGGGTTTGCGGCGCTGACCGGCCCGTTTTTTCACGGCTCGCTGATTACCCCCGACGGCCTGACCTCGGTGCGGCGCGCGTACACCCCCGCCGAGCTGCGCGCCGCCGTCCCTGCCGGGTGGCGGGTAAGTCGTCCGTATCCGTACCGCCTGCTGCTAAGTCACGGTCTGTAGGTAGGGTCTCTGGGCGTGGGTATTGAAGAGGTCATCATCGTCGGGGGCGGCGCAGTCGGGCTCTTTCTGGGATGCCGTCTGGCGCAGTTGGGCCTGAGCTGCCGGGTACTCGAGCGCCGCGCCGCGCCGCCGCCGCACTCGCGCGCTATCGGTATTCACCCGCCCGCGTTGGAGCGTTTAGCCGAACTGGGCGTCGCCGAGGCGTTTTTGCAAGAAGGTGTCCGGGTCGCGCGCGGTCACGCGTTTGCAGGGACGAGGCGGCTCGGGACGCTCGAGTTCGGCGCGTGCAGGCCGCCATATCCGTTTATCCTGACGCTGCCGCAACCACGGACCGAGGCGATTTTGGCGGCGCGGCTGGCAGAACTCGCGCCGGACGCGCTCACTTTGGGGGCTGAGGTTGCGGGGCTCGAGGTCGGCGCAGAGGGCGTCACGGTCACACTCGCAGGCGGCGACACGCTGCGCGCTCACTACCTGGTCGCCGCCGACGGCAAAGAGAGCCGCGTGCGACATTTGCTCGGTATTCCTTTCAGGGGCGGCTCCTACCCGGACACCTACCTGATGGGCGACTTTGCCGACACCACCACGCTGGGTAGCGACGCTGGGCTCTACTTTACGCGCGCCGGACTCGTCGAATCTTTTCCACTTCCCGGCGATGTAAGGCGCTGGGTCGCCAAAACACCGGGTCTTGTAACCGCACCGACTGCGGAACTGCTGGGCGAGCTTATCGCCGAGCGTTTGGGCGCGCAGCTGCCGCTGGCGACCAACACCATGCTCTCAGCCTTTGGAGTGCAGCGGTTTTTAGCCGAGCGTTTCGTCTCGGGCCGCGCCGCGCTCGTCGGTGACGCCGCCCACGTGCTGAGTCCTATCGGCGGACAGGGGATGAATCTGGGCTGGCTGGGGGCGTGGCGGCTCGCCGAAAGCCTAGTCGCAGGCGCGGGACTGACGGGCTACGCCGCGCACCGCCGCACGGCTCGCCGCGCCATCCACCGCGCCGAGTTCAACACCGTGATGGGCCGCGCTTCTCCGGTTGCGCCGCTACGTGACGCTTTTGCCTGGAGCATCCTGCACACCCCACTGCGGCGGACGTTCGCCCAGGTGTTTACGATGCGCGGTCTTTAGAAGCGGGTCGAGGGTACCGGTCGAGCCCGCTCTACCTGGCGGAGCCGGTCATCAGCTCTACGCCCCCCCGATCAAATTCTCGACAATCTTCGAGCTCGACAACACTCCCGGTAAGCCTGCCCCCGGATGCGTCCCGGCCCCGACGAAGTACAGATTCCCAAACTCTTCACTGCGGTTGTGAGGCCGAAACCACGCCGACTGGGTTAGGAGTGGCTGCACGCTGAACGCCGAACCCTGATACGAGTTGAGCACGTCCTGAAAGTGCAGCGGGTCGATGGTATGTTCGACGACGATGTTTTCTTGCAAGTCCGGCAGATAGTTGTCTTCCAAAAACTTCATAATCAGGTCGCGGTAGGGTTTGGCGGCAGTTTTCCAGTCGGTACCCGAACCCAGATGCGGAACCGGCGAGAGCACATAGAACGATTCGCAGCCCTCGGGGGCCATACTCGGGTCGGTATAGGTCGGCATGTGCAGATACAAGGAAAAATCTTCGGCGACGTGATGCTTGTTGAAGATGTCTTGCAACAGCTCCTGATACCGCTCACCCAGGATGATGTTGTGGTGTTTGAGCTTGGTATCCAGATAACGCTTTTTGGTGCCGAAATAGATGACGAACAGCGACATCGCGTACTTCATACCTTCAACCTTTTTGTCAGTATATTTGCGGCGATGCTCAGGCGCGATCATGCTCCGGTAGGTGTAGGCCACGTCAGCGTTCGAGACCACTGCGTCGGCGTGGTGGGCGCTGCCGTCTTTCATCCGCACCCCTTTGACGCGCCGCTCTTTACTTTTAGTGTTTTTAGCATCGCCGCTCTTGGTATCGACCAAAATGTGATCGACCTCGGCGTTCAGGTAGATGACGCCGCCGAGTTCGGTAATCAGCCGCCCCAAGCCCTTGACGATGGCCCCCGTCCCGCCCATCGCGTACCACACGCCCCATTCGCGCTCGAGGTAGTGAATCATGGCGTAGATCGAGGTGGTATCGAACGGGTTGCCGCCGACCAAAAGCGGATGAAACGAGAACACCTTACGCAAAAACTCGTCCTCGACAAACCCTGACGCGTACTTATACACGCTCTTGTACGACTGGAGCCGCACCAGGTCGGGCGCGACCTTCATCATGTCCCAAAAGCTCAAAAACGGCTTATCGGCCAACTCGACGAAACCTTTTTGGAAAATGGCCTTGGTCGAGCGGATAAAACGCAGGTAGCCCTCTTTGTCTTTGGGATTGCGCTCGTGAATCTCGTTTAGGGTAAACATCTCGTCGTCGTTGTAGTCGAAAGGCCGACCCTCGGCGTCGAAAATCCGGTAAAAAGGGTCGCATTTGACCAACTCGAAATAGTCTTCGCGGCGTTTTCCGGCGGCCTCGAAGATATCGTCGAACATAAAGGGAGCGGTGACGATCGTCGGGCCACCGTCGAACTTAAAGCCGTCCATCTCGTACACATACGCGCGCCCACCGAGTTTGTCGCGCTTCTCGAACACGGTGACGTCGTGTCCGGCGGCGAGCAGCCGAGCCGCGGCCCCGAGTGCGCCGAAGCCGCTACCGATAATGATAATTTTCTTCTTCACAGGTCATTGTACGGGCGTGGGGGGTGGGGGTGGGAGCGGTGGGGACACAGTTCAGCGGCTGGGTTTGACGAGCGATTTTTTAAGCTTGAAGAGGGTATCGGGGTGCTGCAAGGCGTCCCAATCGTAGGGGTCGAAGTGCTCGAGCGAGAAACTTCCGCGCTTCTGCTCAAACAACCAAAAGCCTTCTCTAGAGGCGAGCATAACGACCTTGGCGCGCAACCTGTAGGCGTAGGATACGGCCTGAAGGTAGGTTTCTCGCAGCACCCTCTCGCTACCGATAGTGAATTTGGTCTCGAGCACCATGTCGGCGCGTTCTTCGCCGCGCGCCGTCTGCGCGCCGAATACATAATCCGGGTAGATACGTTCACCCCGTCCCATTCGCAAAGGCATCTGACGCAACCAGTCACTCTCCGTATACCCGAGACGTAGCAGCAGGGGTTCGACGAGGGCCGTTTCGACGTTCCTCTCGTCGACAAGTTCGGTGTTCCCCAAATAAGACACAACTTTGGGTCTGGGCAGGTCGGTCGTGTTCTGCCCTTTGGCTTCCATCATGCTCAAGATAGCGTCGTACTCCCCGAGGGTAAACGAACCGCTATTTGGGCCTTGCATACGTGTTTTGACGACACTGCTCTGTGCAAGCTGCGGATGAGCTGCCAACTCCTTAAAGGTGATAAGCGGTATGGGAGACACTTCTCCCAGCCATACGACGTTGTAGTAACTGCAAAAGGGGTCTGCAAAACCTTCTGTGATTGCTCTGGCAAGGTAGCAAAGCGCGTTATGAGGACGAATACAGTAGATAAGTAGTACATCGCCATAACGGATATTCGGATTTCCATTCCAGGGCGATAGGCTATCCTCGGTAGCATCCGCAAGCCACTGAAAATCATGCTCGTCGTAAACTCCCGCGATAATAGGCCAAACTTTAGACGGTTCTGGCAGTTCATCGTTCTTCTCCATCAAGAACCTTGGGGCGAAGTCATAGAGAAACGCGCACATCTCCACCGTACTGAGTCCGTAACTCTGACGGAATTCGTAATAGGCTTCATTGAGCTGTGCGTAATAGCGCCCTCTGCCTGCTATGTCTTTTTTGCTTGGCACAGGTGGCAACGCGAGATTAAACAGTTCACCTATACGCTGCAAATCTGCAAACGACGTTCTAAAACCATAAGGAATGAAGTGTTCGGGATGGGCGAGATGAAGGCCGATAGAGACCCCTTGTATAGACTCGGTTAAGTCTGTTTCCGTGAGAACAGTCTCTTCAGCTTCGTTGGGAAAGCGAAAAGGTAGTCCAGACGAAACCAAGTTTTCAAAAAGAGCGGTGGCTTGTTGCAGGTTATCAACCTCAGTTCCAGCTGCAAACGCTTTAATCGTGCTGATGAGGTCAACACTGACGGGATCCGCTTCTAGATCGTCGTTCGGCATTTCATCAAAAGATAAGCCGAAGAGCAGGGTCAAATAAGTTCCATCGTGTAGAGCGTCGGAGAAGCTCGAGCAACGCGCTAAAGCTTTCTTGCCACGCTCGGATTCTGTGTAGAGTTTCCAAACAAACTCGTTGAACATTGCGCTCCTTACCAGTAGCGTAGGTGTCAGACAAGTTTACAGTGTTTATCCGAACAGGCGGAAGAAAAACCAAACTCACAGCTGACTAAAACCTGCGCACCAGCTTCACCCCGCGCTCGAGCTGCTCGCGCCCCTATAATCACCTATGCCCGTTGCTCTTACCGAACTCAGCCACGAACTCGAGCCTGCTCTGAAAGCGGTCCGGAACATCGCCGCGTCGCACCGAGTCGCGCGGCTCGAGGCGTTCGGTTCAGCTGCGACGGGCCGGTTGCAAAAAACCAGTGATGTCGATTTGCTCGTCGTGTTTGAGCCTATGTCCGTTCAGGAGCACGGAAACCACTACTTCGGTCTCAAATACGACCTCGAGGATGCTCTGGGACGGCCCGTAGACCTTGTAGAACTTAAGGCTGTAACCAACCCCTATTTTTTGGCTGCTATCGAAGCCGAACGCGTTTTACTCTACGATGCGTGACGTTCGCGTCTATTTTCACGACATCCTGAGCGCGTGCAGCGCAATCAGCAAATTTACTGAGAACAAGACGTTCGCGGATTATCAAGCTGATCTGTTGCTGCGTTCAGGTGCTGAACGTCAATTGGGTATCGTCGGTGAAGCACTCAACCAAACTGTCAAACTCGAGCCTGTTTACGCTGAGAAAATTACGTCGGCGCGGCGGATCGTCGATTTTCGCAATCTTCTCATCCACGCTTACACGGTGGTATCGGCTTCCACGGTTTGGTCAATTCTAGAGGTTCACCTCCCCGTTTTGCGCTCGGAAGTTGAGGTTTTGCTAGCCGAGCTAAATCACGAGTAGAGGCTGAGATTTGACTTCGCCCACCCGAACCTCATCGTCTAAAATCTACGCTAAGGCTCGAGGTCACTCATGGCAAAACTCGCCATCCTAACCATCCACGGCGTCGGCGACACCCGAACGGGGTACAGCGCCGCCCTAAAAGAACGCCTGCGCCGAGAGCTGGGTACGCTCTCTAGCGAGGTCTGCTTCGTCGAAATCGACTATCAGAAACACCTGCGTGATAACCAAGCCGGGCTCTGGGAACGCATCAAAGGGGGACTGCGGTGGATATTTGTTCGCAAATTTTTACTTTTTTACTTCGGTGACGCTACCGCTGTTTTATACAACAGCGCCGAACCGGGCAGCGTCTACCGCAAAACGCAGGAGGCGATAAGGGAGGCGGCGGAAAAAGCCCTGGGTCAGCTCGAGGGGCCTGAGTGTCCCGTCGTCGTCGTCGCGCAGTCTTTGGGATGCCAGATTATCTCGAGCTACCTTTGGGACGCGCAACGTGGCGGGGGCATCTGGGCCGACGCGCCGGAGGACGCCCGCACGGACTTTCTCAAACTCGGCACCACGAGGTACTTTTTGACGACCGGGTGCAACATCCCTCTGGTCGTCTCCGGATTGCACCGGGTCGAACCCATCGACCGTCCCAACCCCGCGTTTCGCTGGCTCAACGTTTATGATCTCGACGACCCGCTCGGTTGGCCTCTCGAGGCTGTCTACAGCTACGACCGTGACCTTCAGGTGAGGCCGGAAGACGTGACCCTCAACGTCGGCGGTGTGTTCAGGCACTGGAATCCGCTGTCGCACAGCGCCTACTGGACTTCGGCGAGTTTTGTCGAACTGGTGGGGGCGTGGGTGAGGGAGCTGCTCGAGTAGCCCCCAAACTAACGTGTGAGCCTGAACCTATGCCTACTCGAATCCGAGTGCGAGCTTTACACCACGCTCGACCTGCTCGAGCACCTCTACCGGCGCACGCCCGACGCACACCTCTAAAAACGTTTTGTCCAGGGTGACGACCTGCGAGACGTTTACCACCGAGTCCTTGCCCAGACCCATCTCGGTACGCGGCAAAAAGACGTTGCCCGGTGCTGCTGCGAGCCGCAGATTCGTAGCCAGCGTGGCGGCGACGACCGTTTTGATGGCGCTCCGGTTAAAGGGGTCGGCGGACAAGATAAGTACAGGCCGTCTGTACCCCGGTTCGGCGGCTTCTGGCGGTGGTAACTGCGCCCACCACAGCTCACCCCGTCTCGGCTCGCGGTTCACGGGTCGCTTTTCACCAGGCGTCGGGCTCTACGGATTGCCTTTGCAACCGTGTTAGAGAGGGCTCGAGGGCGCTGTCTTCTTGGGCGTAGACCTCATTAAGTGTAGCAGTCACGCTTTTTTGTTCGTACTGCTCGATAAACGCTGCTACGGCCCTGCTGTAAAGTTCACTCCGGGATACGTGGAGCTTCCGGGCGATGGCTTCGGCCCTGTCGAATACCTCGTCGGGTATGGAGATCGCCGTTTTCATCCGGAGAGTATAACACGGGTTATACCGAACCGAGGGGACTCGGCCCTTAGTTATTAAGGTATACTGCCAAGATTTCTGCGCCCCGGAGGGTGAACGATGGCCGAAAAGCGCATAACCGTCAGGGGTGCCAAGCACCACAACCTTAAAAACATCGACGTCACCATCCCGCGTGACAAGCTCGTAGTGATTACCGGCGTGTCGGGTTCAGGAAAGTCGTCTTTGGCGTTCGATACCATCTACGCCGAGGGGCAGCGCCGCTACGTCGAAAGCTTGTCGGCGTACGCACGGCAGTTTCTGGGTCAGATGGAAAAACCCAAAGTGGACTATATCGGCGGACTCTCTCCCGCGATCGCCATCGAGCAAAAAACGGTCTCGAAAAACCCGCGTTCGACGGTCGCTACCGTCACCGAAGTGATGGACTATCTGCGCGTCTTGTACGCCAATATCGGCACGCCGCACTGCCCGAACTGCGGGCGTGAGGTGTCCGCGCAGAGCGCCGAGGGGATCGCGCGGCAGCTCGCCGCCCTGCCGCTCGGAACGCGCCTGCAACTGCTCGCGCCGGTCGTTCGCAACCGCAAGGGAACGCACGCCGACGCGCTTACCGACGCCCGTACGAGCGGCTTTGCCCGGGCGCGCGTCGACGGCGAGACGGTAAGCTTGAGCGAAGGTTTGAGCCTCGAGAAAAAAAACAAGCACACGGTCGAGATCATCGTCGACCGCCTCGTCATCCCTGAGGGCGCAGCCGACGACGCGGCCTTTCTCGCACGGCTGACCGATTCGGTCGAGGCGACGCTGAAGGCGGCGGACGGCCTTTTGATCGCCCACTACGCGGGCGCTGACGGGGGTGACGCCGACCATTTGCTGAGCGAGCACAACGCCTGCCCGCACTGCGACGTCTCTTTTCCCGAACTGAGCACACAGATGTTTTCGTTCAACTCGCCGCTGGGCATGTGCGAGACCTGTCACGGTCTCGGCAGCCATATGGACGTCGACCCCGACCTGCTGGTGACGGACGAGACGTTGAGCCTAAACGGCGGCGCGCTGCGTTACTACGGCGAGCTGAAGAAAAAAGAAGGCTGGACGGTTTCGACCGTCGAGAGTATCGCGCGGCACTACGACTTCAGTCTGGATACGCCCTGGCAAGAATTGCCCGAAACGGCGCGGTACGCGCTGCTGCACGGCTCGAGTGGCAAACCCATAGAGTTTACCCACCGCACCAGCAAAGGCTACACGCGCCGGAGCCGCAGGCCGCTCTACGGAGTCGCTTACAACATCAAACGGCAGTATCAGGAGACCGAGAGCGAAGAGGCGCGCGGGTGGTACGAGCAGTTTATGCGCGAGCTGCCGTGTGAGGCGTGCCGTGGCGAGAGGCTCAACCCGGCGGGGCGGAGCGTCACGGTCGGCGGTACGTCGCTGCCCGCCCTCAGCGCCCTCAGCATCGGTGAGGCGCACGCGTGGATTACCCAGCTACCCGGCACCCTGGACGCGCACCAGAACGAGGTCGCCGAGGAGGTCGTCAAGGAGATTCGGGAACGGCTCGGTTTTATGCTCAACGTCGGGCTCCATTACCTGACGCTCTCGCGCAAGGCCGGGACGCTCTCGGGCGGCGAAGGGCAGCGTATCCGTTTAGCGTCGCAGATCGGTTCGGGCTTGGTGGGCGTTTTGTATATTCTGGACGAGCCTTCGATCGGCCTGCACGCCCGCGACAACGAGGCGCTGATCCAAACTTTGGAGCGCCTGCGCGATATGGGCAACACCGTCTTGGTCGTCGAACACGACGAAGAGACGATGGCGAGGGCCGATTACATCGTCGATCTGGGGCCGGGCGCAGGTGTCAAAGGGGGCGCGCTCGTGGCAGCCGGGACGCCCAAACAGCTGGCGCGGAATAAGCGCAGCCTAACGGGGCAGTACCTGAGCGGCGACCTCACCATCCAACCCCCGCACCTCGAGCGGCGCTCGGGTAAAGGGTGGCTCGAGCTCTCAGGCGCGTCCCTCAACAACCTGCGGGGCGTCAGCACCCGCCTCCCGGTCGGCACCCTGACGTGCGTCACGGGTGTGTCGGGTTCGGGCAAGTCGAGCTTGGTGACGGGTACGCTCTACCCGGCACTGGCGCGGCTGCTCAACGGGGCGACCGCGACGCCGGGGCCGTACAAGAAATTGGGCGGGCTCGAGCACGTCGACAAAGTTATCCACATCACCCAAGACCCCATCGGACGCACTCCCAGGAGCAACCCCGCGACCTACGCGGGCGTTTTCGACGATATCCGCGACGTGTTCGCCCTCCTGCCGGAGGCCAAAAAACGCGGCTACCCCAAGGGCCGGTTTTCGTTCAACGTCAAAGGGGGCCGCTGCGAAACGTGCGGCGGACACGGCTCGATTCAGATCGAGATGCACTTTTTGGCCGACGTGTGGGTGACGTGCAAAGATTGCAGCGGCAGACGCTACAACCGCGAGACGCTTCAGGTCAAATATAAGGGTAAGACCATCGCCGACGTGCTCGACATGGACGTGCAGGAAGCCCTGACGTTTTTCGAGGCGCATTCGAAGATCAACCGGGTGCTGAGGACGCTTTTCGACGTGGGGCTCGAGTACATCAAACTCGGTCAGTCGGCCCTGACCTTTTCAGGTGGCGAGGCGCAACGTATCAAGTTGGCCAAAGAACTCTCGAAACGTGCGACCGGCAAGACGGTCTATATTCTGGACGAGCCCACCACCGGCCTTCACTTCGCCGATATTCAGAAGCTGCTCGAGGTCTTGCACCGCTTGGTAGACCAGGGCAATACGGTCGTTGTGATAGAGCACAACCTCGATGTGATCAAAACGTCGGACTACCTCATCGACCTGGGGCCGGAAGGCGGTGACGGCGGGGGTCTGGTGATCGCAGAGGGGACGCCGGAGGCGGTCGCGGCGGTTCGTGAAAGCTATACCGGGCAGTTTTTGCGGAAGGTGGTGACGCCGGTTAGAGAAGAGGTTGCGGCGTAAAGTTAGGAGATACGCTCGAGTTTCTCGATAAGGGGCGGTAGGTCTTCTGATACGATCGCCCACACAACGTCCAGGTCTACATCAAAATAGCCGTGAATCAGTCGGTCACGGGTTCCTGCCATAAGCCGCCAAGGAATATCGGGTTGCGAAGTCCTGAACGTTTCTGAAAGGTGTTTCGCGGCTTCGCCGATAATTTCTAGAAGCCGCACCAACGCGAGCGAAAGAATTTCGTCTCTCTCGAGATCGCTACGCTGCTTTTCTTCGGTAGCGGCGACAGCTTTGCGAGCTGCGTCCAGCAGATGCTGCAAGCGCACCGCGTCGCCGTCACCCTTCATACTGGACTCGTGCGTCTTCGAGTACGCGGTGACGGAAATAGCGACTTAGAAAGTCAGGTGTACTTAGGTCTACCTTACGTCCGAAAAGTTGTGAAAGCTCCTCTTGTACCTCGAAAAAGGCTAGTCCGGGTGTTTGATTCGGTTCAAACTCCACCAAAACATCGACGTCGCTCTCGGGGCCGAAATCACTTCGCAACGCCGAACCGAAGATGGAGAGCTTGCGGATATGGTGGCGACGGCAAAAGGACTCGAGTACGTCCGGAGGCACAAAGGTGCAGGGCATATCCGCGTAATTGTATCAGCAACGAGGTCTCGCAATTCGCATTTGCGACGTGTTATCTTCTCGCGTGCAGGACCATCCAGACCTCTTGTTCGTGCAAAGCGACAAACCCTACGTCTTTCGTGACTTAGGGCTTTACACGCCTCACATCAGCCGTCTCGTCTTTATGCTCGACTACGCCCGCCGCAACACGCTGGAGAGCGTTCGGGGTTTGACGCAGGGGCAGCTTGACACGCAGGTCATGAAGCAGGGCAACACGGTCGGGACGCTGCTCGCCCACATCGCGCAAGTCGAGCAAACGTATCAGTCGGTGACGTTCCGGGGTGTCCGACCTATTGGAAACGCTGCCGAACCTGTTCTCAGTGAGGCGGGGCGCAAGAAAGTCAGGGGCCGAGAGCTTTCGTATTATCTGAATCACCTCAGAGCAGTACGCGCCGAAACGCTGGCAGAACTGCGAAAGAGGGACGACGCGTGGCTTCACGAAGAATATGCGCCGTGGCCCAACAAGGTACCGATGAACACCTTTTTCTGCTGGTTTCACGTGCTCGAGGACGAGATTAACCACGGTGGGCAGATAAAGATTTTGCGAAAAGAGATAGAGTCCGAATGGCTCAGCTTGACGCTTCCCAGTCCATAACTGCTCTCTACCCCGCAGTTTGGATAGGTCGGTCTCTACCAGACCGTTTTTACGTTGTACCGCCCTGTATTCGCGTCCGCACTCAGCAGCACCATGTTTTCGGCTATGGCTTGCGAAATCAGCAGCCTGTCAAAAGGATCGCCGTGATGCTGCGGGAGATGCAGCACACCCTGACAATGCGATTTTTTGATCTCGAGCCAGCTGACGCCGTTAGCGACGAGCTCAGTATCTAGGGCTTCTTGCCAACCGAGTGCTAACCCCAATTTGCCTAGACCCTGCTTGATGCAAATCTCCCAATAACTCGCCGCACTAAAAAACAAGGCGTTATCACCCTCCAGAAAGACGGCTTCAGCCTCGGAGCTTACGCGCCGGTCGCCTTGGATAATCCACAAAAATGCGTGGGTATCGAGCAGTACCTTCAAGGTCGATAGTCTTTGAACGCCTCTAAAGGTTCGTTGAAATCCTCGGCCATATATTCGACAAGTCCCCGTGCGCCACCGATTTGGCGCGTTTTACGCTGTTCCGGTAACGGGACGAGTTTGACGAGCGGTTCTTTACCTCGAGCGATGATGATCTCTTCACCCTCGAGTGCCTGTTTGATGAGCTTGGAAAGCTGAGTTTTGGCTTCGTGGATGGTGACGTGAGTCATAATGCTCAGGTTAGCTAAGTTTTGAGGCTAAGTCAACTGGGCCGTCACGAGCGCACCTCGAAAAACTCCACCACCTCACCGCTCGGCCCCTCGAAAAAGGCAATCGTAACCTCGAGGCCGCCCAGATTCAGCTCTTTAGGCTCTACCGTGATGTTGTATCCGGCGCGCCGTACGTGCTCGGTCGCGGCTCTCGCGTCGGTCGTGGTCAGCGCGAAGTGGAGGATGGGGTCTGCACCCCCGCCGGTTCGGGCGGCTCCGGTGGACGGCCCGAACAGTTCGATGTGGCTGCCGTCACCGGTATCCAAAAGTACAATTTTTTGACCGTCACCGCTGCTGAAGCTGGCAGCTTCGGTCATACCCAGGATGTCCCGGTAAAGTTTCAGGGACGCGTCCCAGTCGTGGGTTTGAAGGGCGATATGGTGCGTGCCGCAACCCTGAATAACGGTATTGGAAGACATGGCTTTCTCCTTTAGCTGCGTAGCAAGCACTGTTTTCTGACCCTGGCGCGCTCTGTAAACGCGTGAGCTGTCGTAGTTTTAATCACCTCGTCACCAGCAGTTTATACCTCAGTGACGTGTCGATAGACACGCCTCGAGACCTCTGCAATCAGCAGCGCCCCTTCGTGGTCGAAGTGAAAGCGGGCGTCGCTCGAGCCGCTCGTCATCACCGCGAGCGCGTACAGCGGCTTGCCGTCCCGAAAGACGATTCCGGCGTCGTGCCAGACCCCGCGCAGATACCCGCTTTTAGACGCGACCTGGATAACAGGCGTGTCGAGTTCCGGGTCGGTCGGCAGGTAGCGGGCGAGCGCCTCGGTGTACTGCTGCTGTTTAAGGATAGCGAGCGCCTGTTCGGTCTGGGGCGGCGGCAGCAGGTCGCCGCGCGCGAGGCTCAGGAGCAGGCCCAAGATGTCGGCGGCGCACGTGTAGTTGCGCTCGCCGAGGCGCTGCCGTTCATTTTGCTCGGTTTCGGGCAGTTGCAGCTTGCCGACGAGTTCGGTGTCGTAAAGGCCGTGCTGTCGGCAAAAGGTGTTGACCACCTCCTGCCCTATCCGGTCGATCACCATATTCGTCGCGGTGTTGTCGCTGACGACGATCATCAGCGTGAGCAGGTCGTGAAGTGTGAGCCCCAGCCCCGCTCCCAAGGTTTTGAGAACGCCGGAGCCGCCTACCTGGTCGCGGCTTCCCACGGGAATACGCTCGCTCAGGTCGAGCGTCCCGCTCGCTACGCCTTCAAGCGCCGTCAGTAAAATCGGCAGTTTGATAAGGCTCGCCGAGGGCGTCTTTGCAGACGCGCGGTAGGTGTAGCTTTCGGGTCTGCCAAACCGCGCGCAAGCGACGCTTACCTCGCCGGAAAACGTCCCCAACAGCGGCGCGACGAGCCCCTCGAGCTCGCTTAGGTCAGCCACGCTCGAGCCGCCACAAATCCTCTACGGCTTCCCGTTCCGTCACCAGTCGCGCCTCACCGTGCTCGAGCACCACCTCCGCAGGCCGCAACGACGAGGCGTAGTGCGAACTCATGCTGAGGCCGTACGCGCCCGTCTCGCCGACCGCCAGCAGGTCGCCGGGAAAGGCTTCGGGCAGCGCGACGCCCCGGCCCAGCCGGTCGGCGTTTTCGCACAGGGGACCGTCGACGTCTACCGTCTCGGTGTTACCAGATTTGCCCAGCGCGCGGATCGGGTGTCGTGCGCCGTAGAGCGCCGGACGGAGCAGGTCGGTCATACCCGCGTCGCAGATAACGTGTTTGACCGGGCCGGATTTAACGTGGAGCACGCGCGTCAGCAGCGTCCCGCTGTCGGCGACCAGAAAACGACCGGGCTCGAGCAGCAGCTTCCGCGTCCCGACGAACGCACGCACCTTGTCGGCAAACGCCGCCAGCGGAAACTCCGGCACGGCGAAACCACCGCCGAGGTCGAGCGTCTGCACCTGCGGGAAACGCTCCAAGAGCCTGCCCAACTGCTCGAAAACCTCGTCATACACCTCGATGTCGGCGATCTGCGAACCGATGTGGACGTGAAACCCGCTCAGGGTGTCGCCGAGCCGCTCCGCTACCCGAACCGTCTCGTCAAAGGTCAGGCCGAACTTCGAGGTGGCGGCCCCGGTCGCCAGATGTTCGTGTGTACGGGGGTCTAGGGCGGGGTTGAGGCGGATTAAAAAGCGGGGGGTCGGCGTCTTCAACCAGCACTCGGCTTGCGATACGCTGTCGAGACTGACCCATCCGACCCGCGCGGCCTGCGCCGCCGCGACCAGTTCCGCGTCCTGACGGGGGCCACCCAACAAAATGCGTTCGGGCGCAAAACCGGCGCGCAGCGCCCGGGCCAGCTCACCCCGGCTGATGACCTCGGCTCCCAAACCCAGTTCGGCGAGGCGGCGCAGCACTGCCCCGCAGGGGTTGGCTTTGACGGCGTAGAACAGCTCGGCGTCCGGAAAGGCGCGCCGCAGCCCATCGACCTGCGCGCCCACCTGCTCGAGGTCGTAAACGTAAAGGGGCGTGCCGTAGGTTTCGGCAGCGTCTCGCAAGGCGGCGTCGTGGGCGGCCTTGTCGTGTGTTGAGGCGTGGGCTTTCGTCATGGACTCCATCGTAAGGTTTGAGCGCCTGGTTTGGGCGTCCCGAATGCTAAAGGGGGCGTAGGTGGGGCGGTAAACTGATGCCCTATGACATCAAAAAATAAAACACGAATCGTCGTTGTGGGCGGGGTTGCGGGCGGCATGAGCGTGGCCTCTAAAGCCAAACGTGAAGACCCGGAGCTCGAGCTCACCGTTTACGAAAAAAGCGGTTATATCTCGTACGGGGCGTGCGGGATGCCGTACGTGATCGGCGGCGAGATCGATACGCTGGACAAGTTGATCGCGCGTACGCCCGAGGAGATGGCCGAAAAAGGCGTGAATGTTCACATTCGCCATGAGGTCGTGAGCGTCGATCCCGACGCCAAAACCGTGGCGGTGAAGGATTTAGAATCCGGCGAAACGCATACCACCCCCTACGACGCGCTGGTACTGGCGACCGGCGCGTCGGCGGTGCGGCCCGAGCTGCCCGGTATCGAGCTGGGCGGTGTTCACGTGCTGCGCGTCGTCGAAGATGCGGCGGCGATTCAGAAAACCATTCGGAACGGGGCGAAAGAGGCCGTTATCGTCGGCGGCAGCTATATCGGCCTCGAACTCGCCGAGGCGCTCGTCAAGGCGGGGCTTTCGGTGCGGGTGGTCGAGCGGGAGCCGAACTTGCTGGCCAACTTCGGGCCGCTGCCCTCAAAACTGGCGCTCGAGGAAGTTCAAAAAAACGGCGTCACCGTGCATCTGGAAACGGCGGTAACGGCGTTCGAGGGAGACGGTCAGGTCGAGGAGGTCGTCACCGACGCGGGGCGTTTTTCGGCGCAGCTGGTGCTCGTCGCGGTCGGGGCGCAACCCAACAACGCGCTCGCTAAAGCTCTGGGTCTCGAGCTCGGCCCTGCGGACGCGGTTCTTACCGACGACCGGCTCCGCACCAGCCGCGCCGACGTCTACGCCGTCGGCGACGTCACGGCGGCGCATCATCTGGTGACGGGCGAACCCGCCTGGATACCACTGGGCGATACCGCCAACAAACAGGGCCGGACGCTCGGTGCGTTGCTGGGTGCTCAAGAGGCGCGTTTCAGGGGTATTGTCGGTACCGCCGTCACCAAAATTTTCGACCGCGCTTTCGCCACCACCGGCCTGACATTGAAGGCTGCCCGAGACGCGGGTTTCGACGCCCATAGCAGCGACCTCGAGACTACCGACCACGCAGGCTACTACCCGGACAAAAAACCCCTCAACGTCACGCTGGTCTGGGAAGGGGGGACGCAGCGGCTGCTGGGCGCGCAGATCGTCGGCTACGGCGACGCGGTAAAACGTATCGACGTCGTCGCCGCGCTTCTTTTCGGGAAGGGGACGTTGCAAGACCTCGCCGACCTGGACCTCGCCTACGCGCCCCCCTTCAGCAGCGCCTGGGACGCGCTGCTGGTCGCCGCGAACGTCGCGCTCGGCGAGTAGCAGCTGAAGATACGCTAAGGTAGAGACGTGAACAGGCAACTTAAACGAGCTAACGAAAAGTCCGACAAGAAGCGCGAACGCGAGCAGGAGCGGCGTAAGGCGCAGCGGCGACAGAGCCGGGTACGCGTAACCCAAGCCAAAACCGCTGCGAAAGACGCCAAGGATAACTCGAAAGACCCTGGCGGCCCCGAACGCACCGCCCGCCCCGCACCCGGAACGCGCCGCCCCTGGATCACCGTGGCGTACTTGCTGCTCGCCGTAACCGTGATCATCGTAGGAGCGTGGATACCTACCGAGACCGACCCCTTTTCACTTGTCGTACACACGCTCATCTACCTTACGCTGGGCTACTTTTTTAGCCTCTGGCTCTACCGCCGGGGAACCTCTCAGGCGCTGACGATTACTGTCGTGGGCGGCATGTTGCTGGCCTTCGGGGTCGAGGGCCTTAAACTGGCGCTACCGCAACTCGGGCTCGGCGCGGCGGAGGCTGCCACGCCCAACTTGCTCTTTACCTATCTGGCGCTGCCCGGGCTCGGACTCGGAGCGTGGCTCGGGCGCGCCATCTTTCGGCGTAGTGTGTAGGTCGTTTGCGTTTCGTCACGCCTCGAGCCCCGTAAAAATACCCGTAGGCCGCGCCGAACCGACAAAACCCTGGGGGCTCCTCCCGCACAAGCTCTGTCCGACACTGCCCACACACTTTTCCTGACACACTTGCCGTTATGGAACACGCGGCTATGGAACACGCGGCAGGGGCCGAATATCACGAGCACGATCTGGGGGTGATGCGGGCGCGGCGCTCGCCGCTGGCCTTTTACGCGCCGAGCGCGTTGACGCGTTCGGTGTGGCTGCTGGGCGCGCTCGGATGCGCCGTCTACCTCTATTCGGTAGCGGTGAGCCTGCGCTGGTTCGGGCCGGGCTGGTTCGAGCGGTGGCCTACGCTCTCCGAAACGCCGTTCTGGTCGTTGCCGCTACTTTTGGGCGCGGTGTCTCTGATGCTGGCGTCGGGTGGGGCGCGGCTGACCCTCGCCGAGACGGGCCTCGAGCTGCGGAGCTTCTGGCCTGCGCGCAGTTCGGCGCTCTACTCGTGGGACGACCTCCGCTACACCCGCTTTTTCGAGGAGCGGACGCGCAGCCGCGAAAAGCTCTACGGGGTCAGTTTTACCTTTGCAACCGCGAAGGTGACGGTGCGTTTTGCCGAGGCGGAGTTCTGGGGGACGCTTCAAGAGAGGTTTCCGAGTGGTCGGTAAAGCGGTTTTATTATGTTTGGACAGTCCCTGTGATGTGGCGCGTGGTTTCGTCGTGAAGGCTGACGTAATCACGTGATCGGAATCGTCGGCGCGATGCCTGAAGAGGTCGAGGGGTTGCTCGAGGTCTTGACAGGTGCAGAGGTTTACAGCCGGGGCGGGTTTACGCTGCACCGGGGCGTGCTGGCAGGTAAGCAGGTATTAGTCGCGCAGTGCGGTATCGGCAAGGTCAATGCGGCGGCCTTGGCGCAGGTGTTCGTGCTCGAGGGTGCGCGTCAGCTTATCTTTACCGGCGTCGCGGGCGGGCTCGCGCCGGGTCTGGCGGTCGGCGACATCGTGGTGAGTACCGACGCGGCGCAGCACGACGTAGACGTGCGCGCGCTCGGCTACGCGCTCGGCGAAGTTCCGGGTGAACCGCTCAGCTGGCCCGCCGACAGCGCCTTGCAGAGGGCGGCGCTCGGCGCGGCGCAGGCGCTCGGTGAGGTGGCGGTGGTTTCGGGGCGGGTGCTTTCGGGCGATCAGTTTATCGCCGACAAAGAGCGGGCGCGCGCGCTTTACGAGACGTTCGGCGGACTTTGCGCCGAGATGGAAGGGGCGGCGGTCGCGCAGGTGTGCAGCCACGCCGGGGTTCCGTTCGTCATCATTCGCTCGCTCAGCGACAGCGCCGACGGCGGCGCTGAAGGGGATTTCCGGGCTTTTACACCGCTGGCGGCGCGCCGCGCCAAGGCGGTAGTGCTGGGGATGTTGGGCCATCTTTAGCGTTGACGTGGGTTTTCCGTCGGTGACTGAGGGCTCTTGGCGTGTGGCTTGTAGCGTGTAGTTTGTGGTTTCGTTCGGGTCTGCAAAACTGGACTCGAGCGCCTCCTACTTTTTGACTTACTAAAATATTCTGTTATTCGACCGATTAGGGCGTGAGACGCACTTAGTAAATAAGCTGTTCTTGCTGAACCCGTCACTCTCACCTGTCTTATAAACCCATTGTCGGAGCGCCGGTCAGCCTCTCCAATCTGACGACCCCGATACGGGTTTGGGGAACTGTTAAAAACTACACATCTGACCCAAACCTTCGCAGACTCTTAGCTTAAGATGTGAATTCGAGGAGGTCTGATGAGACTTAGACAAGCATTGCCGTTTCTCACGTTAACATCGCTCGTAGGCTGCGGGATTTTTGGTGGTGAAGAGACCAATACGAACCCGCCGGTGATCACCAGCTTTACCGCGAGCCCCAGCACCGTCACGACAGCCGGGGAGTCCGTGACACTGAACTGGACAGTATCGGGGCCGGTGACAGGGCTCGATATCGACCAGGGCGTCGGTCAGGTGAGCGGCACCAACACCACCGTCAACCCGACTGTAACCACCAGCTACACCCTGACGGCGCGCAACAGCGCCGGAAACAGCCGCCGAAGCGTAGAGGTAACGGTTACGGGTGTTACCGATCCGCCCGTCGACCCATTGCCCGGCGTCGACACCACCGACCCGGCTGGTACCTTTTCCGTAGGCGAGGAGGCCACCGGTACCTTTACCAACGACGCCGCTTCCAACATCGCCAGCCCCGACGACGAACGGGTGGTAAAACTCAGAGCGGGCGACACCTTTTACGCCAAGGTAAGTTACAGCGACGACAGCGGTATCGCCGGAATCGACGTAAGGCTCAACAACCGTAACCCGCCCGGTCTGGCCGGAGACCTCGTTCGGGGTCAGAGCGTCGGTGGTTTCGTGCTGGTAGGGCCGACGACCAACTGCAACCTCGCTGCGCTCCCGACGAGCGTCGACTGCACCTTCGAGATCAGGGTCGATGAAGATGTAGAAAATATCGACCAGCTCGAGGGCTCCGCCAACGAGTTCGCCTACGTCTTTCGCACCTTTGTAACCGACGGCGCGGGCAACCGCTCGGACGCGCTGCCGCGCGGCTACGTCACGGTCGGCGAAACGAACGGCGCGCCGACACCCACCCCCGATCCCGAGCCGGAACCGGACGACAACGAAGAACCGACGGCGGAGTTCGCCGTGTCACTCGAGAATGAAGGCGGCCTGAGCTATATCTTCGACGGCTCCGAATCGTCCGATCCGAACGGCGACTCGTTGACCTACGCCTGGGATTTTGGCGACGGTGAATCTGCGACCGGCGTCCGCGCCGACCACACCTTTGGGGCCGCCGGTAGCTACGACGTAGAACTTACCGTTACCGATCCCGACGGCGCGTCCGACAGTAGAACCGAATCCGTCATCGTCGAAGACGACTCGGCTGACGAGTAAGCCATTCGCCCGGTTGCACCCCCGAAACGGATTGCAACCGGTTTCTTTATGCCCGCCCCTCAAAGCTTGCAGCGAGTGGACAGGCAACGCGCTCAATCCTCGAGTTGTGGCCTATGCCACAAGAGTAAAGAAAATCATGTGCAAACGTCATTTGTTTTTCATCTCCCATCGGTTAAGGTGTGGGAGTAGCGGCAGCATCTTACTCTCGTGTGCAAAATGAGGTGTGGGGGCGACTGTCAGTATACTTGTAGGAGGAACATATGAAAGCAAGCAAGTTAGGACTTCTGTCCGGCGCGCTCGTCCTGGGTTTAGCGTCTTGTGACCTTATCAGCCCAGGTCCGAGCGGCCCCACCATCAACAGCTTTACCGCCAGCCCTGCCACGATCACGGCGGGCGACACCAGCACGCTGAGCTGGTCGGTCGAAAGCACCGCGACCAGCATCAGCATCAGCGGTATCGGTGTGGTGACGGGTACGAGCGTCGAAACGGATGAGATTACTGCTACGACCGAGTACACCTTGACGGCTACCGACGCAGAGGGCGGCAGATCGATCGACACCACAACGGTCACAGTCACCCCTGACGACGGCTCTGGCGGCGGCAGTGGCGGAGGCTCCGGTGGCGGCGGCGGTGGCGGCGGCAGCGCAGGCGCTCCGACCGGTACCTTCGGCGTCAGCACCAGCGCCAGCGGCCCTTTCGACAGCGATGTCGGTGAAAACATCACCGCTAACGACGATGAGCGCGTCATCTCAGTTCCTGCCGGTGGCACCTTTTTCGCTGAAGTCGCCTACGCGGACTCCGACGGCATCACGGACATCAACTTGTTACTCGTCAACCGCTTGCCCGAAGGTCTCCGAGGGGAACTCAGCGATACCCCGCAGGGCGGATTTACCGTCGGCGAACCTACCGGCGAATGCGACCTCGCCAGCACCCCCACCACCGTAACTTGCGTCTACCCGATTACGGTTGCTGCGGATACGGTGGATATCGAACAGCTCGAAGGCGCAGGCGGCGAGTTTGCCTACGTGTTCCGGGTCGAAGTCATCGACACTACGGGTGCCGGTGAAGGCGACATATCGACTCGTGGCTACGTCAACATCGACTAGCGACTGATTCATACCAAAAGACTATAAAAAGCGCGCAGCCCTTCAGGGCTGCGCGCTTTTCGTGGGTCGGGTCTAAAACGGAGTAGGAGAGGGGTAGATAGAGGGTTTAGACCGCTGAAGTTCTGTGAGCGTCCTTTCAGTCGTCTGGGCGGCAACGTAGTTACCCTCGAGCCGCTGTGTATTGGCCCAGCGCCGAAGCTGCTCTTTAAGCTCCGGTGTGTTTTTCTCAAACCATCCGTCGATCTCCACGGCAAACCTCCTCGGCGGCGCACTCAGGCAACCTGGATAAACCTCTTAGGATGAGTATAGCGTTCACGCACCCGCTTTTGTAGAGAAAAACTTCATCAAATCTTTAACAAAGATGAGTGTAGATGAGTCAAGTTTACTGTTTTTGTGAGTAAAGTGACCGGCTCGAGCTGTCCCTCTTTTTACTTCCTTTTTACTTCAGTACGACCGACCGGAAGGCTCGAGGCGGAGGGTATGAAACCGTCCGTCCTCGAGCCGGATCGACTTTGGTCTGTGATCGTTTGTCTGTGCTCGTCCGACTACACGGCAAACCTCAAAGGCTCAGATCGGGTATCGGGTCGAGGACTCTTTCGCGTATTCAGCCCAAACTCGAGCACAAATCAGGTTCTACCGACGGTTGCTGTCTGAAAAACAGAAAACACGCTCGAGTCTTACCCACACCCGCAACACGCCGACGCCTCACGGCTTTCCCATTTCTTCAACACGGCACCTCATAGTACTCGTAACCGTGGTGCTCGAAACCGGCGTGACCTAAGCCGAACCGGACAACCCATCGACCTCGCGGCGCAGGGCGCGGAGTTCGGTGGTTGCGGTGCTCAGTTCGTTTTGCAGCCCCTCGAGCCGTCCCACTTCACTTTTGACAAAACGGGTGTACGACCCTATCGCCGCGCCGAGCTTTTCGGTGGCGCGCTCTAATTCGCGCTCGAACTGACGCTCCAGGCTCTCTGAAAGACCGTCACGGAGCCGCTGCATCTCTTCGTGCAGGTTGCGTTTAGCGGTGCGGCGGCGGTTGGGCAAGACCAGAAAACCGAGCCCGGCGACCGTCAGACCTGCCAGGATGCCGGTCGCGTCGAGCGCCGCGCCCGACAAAAACGCCACCATCGCGGCCCCGAGCCCGAGCCCGCCGACCTGAATCAGGCCGGTCTGAAGTACCGAGCTTTGCAGCGCGTCGGCTAAGCGGCGCGCCTCGGCGTCCTCGTTATAGCTCGCCAAGACCGTTTCGGCGCTGTCGCTGAGGCCGCGGATGAGCGCGTCGCGGTCGTACTGAAAACGCCCGCCGACCTCGCCGATGACGCGCTCGTCGGTCGCCTGCCGCCGCTCCTGAACAAACGTCATCACGTCTTCCCAGAGTTGCAGGTTGCGCCCGATAAACCAGTCGACCATCTCGGCGACGGCCCGGTCGATCTCGCGGTCTGCGCCCCGGATGACCCGGCTCCGGAACGCCTCGCGCATCCGTTCGCTGTCGATCAGCTGCATGATTTTGCTTAGCCGTACGGTGTCGTCGAAAAATACCTCGCCGCGCCGCTCGACCTCCAACAGTACGGTTTTGACGCGGGCGAGGTAAGACTCGAACTCGCGCCGCATGTCGCGCCGGAACTGCTCGGTCTGGCGTTCGACCTCCTCGAGCGTCCGGCGGTCTCCGGCGAGTAGTCCCAGCTCGCTTTCGGTTACGCCCCCGTAACGTTCGGCGAGGCGTTGCGCGACGCCCAGCGGACTGCCGAGTTTGAGTTTGAGGCGCGCTTCGCTGCCGAGCGCGGTGCTGATAAACCGCTCGAGCTCAGGTATCCCGCTGGCGTCTAAAGCGGCGGCGTCGTCAGCTTGCCGCGCCCGGAACGCGTTTCGGGCAGCCACCCCGAAAACCTGCGGCGACCCACCCAGCGTTTCTTGCAAGGTCTCGGTGGCGTGGGCGCGGACGAACTCCAGAACTTTCTCCTGCTCGTCGGGTTCCAGAATGTCGATTTTATTGACCACCACCACGACCTTTTTGCCCCACGAACGGATCAGCTCTAAAAACTGCCGCTCGGATTCGGTAAAGGGTCGGTCTGCCGAGGTTACGAACAGCACCAGGTCGGCGCGGGGAACGAAGCGTTCGGTCAGCTCCTGATGCTTTTTGATGACCGCGTTCGTACCGGGGGTATCGACCAGGGCCAGTTCGCGCAAGATAGGCGCGGGAAACTCGCGGCGCAGCACGAAGTCTCCCTCTTCGGTGTCTTTCGCCCGCTCGCCGTAGGTCACGATGGTGATGCGGTCGGTCGTCGGCGTCACGCCCTCGAGCATGACTTTTTCACCCAGCAGCGCGTTGAGAAAGGTCGATTTGCCCGCGTTGTATTCGCCGCACACCACCAGCAAAAAAAGACCCTCGAGGTCGCTCAGAGCTGTTTTGAGTTCATTCAGATCGTCGGGGCGGGCCTCGAGCCTGCCCAAGAGCGCGCTCAGTTCGGTGATGACCAGACGCTCGCGGCTCAGCAGCGCGCGGGCAGCCTCGGACATAGGGAGATTCATAAAGCAAACTCTAGCACGCGGCTTTTGACCGTCGGGGTAGCGAGTACTGAGTTCTGAGTGTTCAGTGCTGAGTACCGAGTTCCGGGTGTTTAGTGCTGCGTTCTGAGTATCGGGTGTTGTCGGCGAGGTACTTGCGTTAAGCTTGAGGGCATGACGACATCAGGTGATACCCAAAACCCGAAAGACGCGCCGAAAGCCGGGCTGAAATCCGCAGAGGACGCGCTGAGTGAGCTGAAAGCGCACCAGGCCGTCGTAAGCGACCTGTCGCAGGCGCAGGCGGTGCTGAGCTGGGACGAGAACGTCTATCTGCCCGCAGGCGCGGCGGCGGCGCGCGGGCAACAGCTGGCCACGCTGAGCAAGGTTATTCACGAACGCGCCACCGACCCCAGAATCGGGGAGTGGCTGGAGCTGCTCGAGTCCTCAAACGCCGCCGATACAAAAGCTGACACTGATACAAAAGCCGACACCGACACCGACAAAACGGCGTTGTTGCGGGAGACGCGGCGCGGTTTCGACCACGCTACGAAGTTACCGGGCGAGTTCGTCGAGACCTTTACCCGCGCCCGCAGCGCCGCGCAGAGCGCGTGGGTAGGCGCGCGCGCCGCCTCGGACTTTTCGCAGTTCGCGCCGCATCTAGAAAAGATGGTCGAGCTGAACTTGCGCCACGCCGACTTTCTGGGCTTCGAGTTGCACCCCTACGACGCGCTGCACGACCTCTACGAACCCGGCAGCAGCACCGACAAAGTGCGGGCCGTGTTCGCCGAACTCCGCGACGCGACCGTGCCTTTGGTGCGGGATATTGCCGAGCGGGGCCGGGACGTTTCGGACGCGCCGGTTCGCCAAACCTTCCCCGAAGCCGAACAAGAGGCGTTCGGCGTGAGAATGGCGGCGGCGTTCGGGTACGACTTCGAGCACGGGCGGCTCGACCGGACGGTGCATCCGTTCGCTACGAGTTTCAGCAAGTACGACGTGCGGATCACCACGCGCTACGAGCCTGGTTTTCTTAATCCGGCGCTATTCGGAACGCTTCACGAGGCGGGACACGCGATGTACGAGCAGGGTATCAGCAGCGACTACGACCGCAGCGTGCTCGGGCAGGCCGTCAGTCTGGGGATTCACGAGTCGCAGTCGCGGTTATGGGAAAACCTGGTCGGGCGCTCGCGCGGGTTCTGGCGCTGGGCCTATCCGCAGCTTCAAGAGACGTTCCCCGAACAGCTCGGCGGGGTCTCTCAGGACGATTTTTACGCTGCGGTCAACAAGGTCGAACCGAGTTTGATCCGCGTCGAGGCCGACGAAGTGACCTACAACCTGCACGTGATGGTGCGTTTCGAGCTCGAGTTAGCCCTTTTAGAAGGCGCACTCAAAGTGAGCGAGTTGCCCGAAGCGTGGAACGCCAAATATAAAGAGTATCTGGGCGTGGTCCCGCCGAACGACGCTGAGGGCTGTTTGCAAGATATTCACTGGTCTATCGGCATGATGGGTTACTTTCCGACCTATACGCTCGGCAACATCATGAGCGTGCAGCTCTTCGAGGCAGCGAAAGCCGCGCAGCCGACCCTCGAGACCGACCTCGAGCAAGGAAGGTTCGACGGGCTGCTGGGCTGGCTCCGCGAGAACGTTCATGAGCACGGCTCGAGGTATCAACCCACCGAACTCTTGAAACGCGCCACCGGCAGCGACCTCGACGCAGGGCCGTACGTCGCGTATTTGAACAAAAAGTTTCGGGCGCTCTACGGCGTCGAAGGGGACGGGGCCGACAAGTGAGGTGGGTTTTCGCGCCCCTGCTAGGACTCCTCGGCGTTGCAAGCGCGCAGATCGGCGAACCGCCCGCGCAACTCGTAACGGCGCTGAGTGAGCTGAATCCGACCCGGACGGCGCAGGGCTACCGGCTGGGCGGTGTGCAATTTTCCAACGAGCTTCGGAACGACGTACTTTACAGCGTCTCGGGCAACGCGGTTTTAAATCCGCAAGGTCAGGGGGCATTGGCGCAGCTTATCGGGGCGGCGACGGGGTACGGAGACGGGATTAGCGAACCGCTGGCTGAGTTTTTAGGCTCTAGGGCCACCGAACTCGCAGGACAGGGTGAGATTCCCTTAGCGGTCGAGGAGTTCGTTCTGACGCTCGACGTGACCGGCGACGCGGCCCCGTACCGGACGAGTTTTGGCCTCGAGTTACTCGAAGTCCCGGCTGAGCTTTTTCCGGCGACAACGCACGCGCTGGGGCCACCCGACGCCGAGATCGTCGTACGTGAGTTTTCAGATTTTCAGTGTCCCTACTGCGCGCAGTATGCGAGCACGGTGTTGCCCGAACTTAAAGAGGTGCTGCTGGCCCGTGGCGACGTGCGTTTCGAGTATCATCACCTGCCGCTCAGCAGCATTCACGCCAACGCGCAGCTCGCTGCCGAGGCCGCCGAATGTGTGGTGGCGGCGAATACGCCCCCGGACTTCTGGACGTATCACGACGCCCTTTTTGTGCGGCAGCAGGCGTGGTCGAACCTCGGCGACGCCGGGCCGTATTTCGCACGGCTGGCGCGTGAGGTGGGTCTCCAAAACGACGGGGTAGCGGCGTGTCTGGAAGAGGGCCGCTACACGGAGGCCGTTCAGGAGGCGACCCGGGTGGCGACGCAACTCGGCGTAAACAGCACGCCGTCGGTGTTCGTGGGCGGCTACCGGGTGCCTTCGGGGGCCGCCCAGACGATCGACGGTTACGAAAAAGCGATCCGCAGGCTCGAGGCGTTTGCCGACTAGATGCTCTTCGCTGCTGTTTTTTTGCCATTTGTGCTGGCGCTCACCGCGCCGCTCCTGACCCGGCGGCTGGGCGCGCACGCGGGCTGGCCGCTCGCGCTCGCCTTTGCGCCGGGGCTGGCGCTCGTCACGCTCGTTCCGGCGGCGCGTTCGGGCGTACCGGCAGCGGCGGGCGTTACCTGGGTCTCGGGAATCGACCTTTCGCTCAGTTTCCGCGCCGACGGGTTTTCGCTCCTTTTCGCGCTTTTGGTCGCCGTCATGGGCGTGCTGGTGATGGTCTACGCGTCGTCGTATCTGGGGCCGCGTGAACGGCACGGGCGGTTTTACAGCTATTTGCTGCTCTTCGGCGGAGCGATGCTGGGGTTTGTGCTGAGCGACAATCTGGTCGCCATGTTCGCGTTTTGGGAACTTACCTCGGTCGCCTCGTTTTTGCTGATCGGTTTTTGGGACGACCGCCGCGCCGCGCAGGACGGGGCGACCAAGGCGCTGGTGATTACGGCGGCGGGCGGCTTGGCACTCCTGGCGTCGGTCGTGCTGCTGAGCCTCGCCGGGGGCAGCGTCAACTTGTCCGGGCTCGACTTCGGCGCGGTTCGCTCGAGCCCCACCTTCGTTCCGGCGCTCGCGCTGCTGCTCTTCGCCGCGCTCACCAAATCGGCGCAGTTCCCCTTTCACCTCTGGTTGCCGACTGCGATGGAAGCCCCGACGCCGATCTCGGCGTATCTGCACTCCGCCACGATGGTCAAGGCCGGAATCGTGCTGCTCGCCAAATTTGCGCCGCTGTTCGTGCTGAGCGCGTGGTCGGACGCGCTCCTGTACATCGGCCTGGTGACGATGCTCTACGGTTCGTATCAGGCGCTCCGGCAAACCGACCTCAAGGCGCTGCTGGCGTACTCGACGGTTTCGCAGCTCGGTCTACTGACGGCGCTCTACGGCGGCGGTTACCCGTTCGCCGCGACCGCGCACCTGATCAACCACGCTGCGTTCAAGGCGGCGCTCTTTTTAGTCGTCGGTATCATCGACCACGAGACGGGCAGCCGCGACGTTCGTGAACTCTCGGGGCTCGCGCGCAAACTGCCGCTGACCTTTGCCGTCGCCGTTCCCGCAGCGTTGTCGATGGCAGGGTTGCCGCCCTTCGGAGGGTTTATCTCCAAAGAACTTTTTTACGAAGAGATGCTCCGCGCCGGAACGCTGCCGATTGCGCTGGCGGCCGTGGGCAGCGTAATGACGTTCGCCTACAGTTTTAAGTTTTTAGGCGTGTTCGTCGGCGCGTACCGCTGTCACCGGCCCGGGGTTCACGAAGCGCCGTGGGGAATGTTGCTGCCCCCCGCGCTGCTGACCCTGCTCGTTCTGGTATTCGGGGTGTTTCCGTGGGACGCGACGCTGGCGACGCCGGTAGTGGCGCTCGCGGCCCCGGCGCTTTCTTTCGACGCTGAGGCGCTCTACCTCTGGCACGGGTTTACGGCGGCGCTGATCTTGTCGTTCTGGACGTGGGGCGCGGGGGCAGTGCTACTCTTGCTGCGTGGCCCCTTCGGGCAGATGCAGGCGTGGACGCAGGCGCGAACCCCGGCGCTGGACGCCAACACGGTCTACTACGCGGCGGTGGGAGGGCTCGAGCGCGCAGCCCGCTTCGCCACCCACAGCACCCAAAATGCCCCCTTCGCGTCTCAGCTACGGTTGCTCTGGGGGCCGGTCGCGCTGCTGGGGCTGGGGTTTGCGGGATCGGCGCTCGGCGCGTACCTGCCGGGAACGCTGACGTGGCCGCCGGTAGAGTTCCTCGTCGCCACGCTGCTGGCGCTGGCGGGGTCTTACGGCGTAGTAATCGCCAAAACGCGGCTCTCGGCGCTTATCTTCGTCGGGCTGGTCGGGCTTTCGCTGGTCGCGCTTTTCGTGATGCTCCGCGCGCCCGACCTGGCGCTGACGCAACTGCTGATCGAAACCGTTACGGTGATCTTGTTCTTGTCGGTGTTTCGCTACCTGCCCAAACTCACCCGGTATCAGCGCGCGCGCCGCACCTCGCTTTTCGACGCGGCGATCTCGGGGTCGGTCGGCTTGGCGGTGTTCGGGGCGCTGTTGGCAGTCCAAACACCCGTCGGCGAGCGGTTGCAAGCATTCTTTTTGGAACGCAGCAAGTCCGAAGGTGGCGGTTACAACGTCGTCAACGTGATTTTGGTCGATTTCCGGGGTTACGACACGCTCGGTGAGATTACCGTGCTGACTATCGTCGGCGTCACGGTGGCGGCGCTTTTGCGGATCAAGACGGTTCCCGACGAGGAACGTGATGGGGAGCGTAATGGCTAAACAGGGACTCGAGCTACTTTTTAGCACCTTTGCCAGACCGGTGGTGTTCGTACTGGTGTTTTTGGGCTTTCACCTCTTTTGGCGGGGTCACAACGCGCCCGGCGGCGGCTTTATCGCGGGCCTGGTGGTCGCGGTCGCGGCGCTTTTGTCGCATATCGTCCTCAGCCGACCTTTTTTGACGCTCGAGCCGCGACGCCTGCTGCCGTGGGGTCTGCTGCTGGCGCTGCTACCGGGGGTCGTGCCGATGGTTTTCGGAAGCGCGTTCCTAAAAAGCGCCTACGGCTACCTGACTTGGCCGCTGATCGGCGAGTTCGAGTGGGCGTCGGCGGTGGTCTTCGACGCGGGAGTCTTTTTGGTAGTGGTCGGAACTACCCTCACGATTATCGAACTCTTGGCGCAAACCGACGACACCTTCCGTCCGGTCGATGAGATACCCGTCGGTGTCGTACCGACTTCTCAGACTGCATCCGGGGGGTTGGGCTCAAAAGTATCGGGCTCTAAGGTCTCGGTCTACGCACAACCCGCCCCCGCGCAACCCGAAGAGGAGGGCTGATGGAACTGCTGCTACCCCTGCTCGCAGCGGTGCTGATCGGAACCGGCGTCTTTCTGGTGTTGGCCCGGGCGATGATCCGCCTGATTATCGGGTTGTCGATGATCGGTTACGGCGCGAACCTATCGATCTTGCTGGCGACCGGCAGCTTTTCGGGTGCGCCGCCGCTGACGAATCTGGACGGCCCCTACGTTGATCCGCTGCCGCAGGCGCTGATCCTGACGGCTATCGTGATCGGTTTCGGAACCACCGCGCTGCTGCTGGTGCTCTCAGTCCGGGCGTTTCAGGCGACCGGTACCGACCACGTTCAGGAACTGCTCGAGAAACCCGACCCGGTGACGCCACAACGCGTCTACGCCGACCCCGAGCACCCGTCGGTGTCGCCGGAAACGCGCCGCGCGCCGGAGCGCCGCTAGGTGCCGAGCTATCTGCTACCGCTGCCGGTGCTACTACCGCTTTTCGGGGGCGCGGTGCTGCTGCTACTCACTACGCCTCGAGCGCGTACGCGGTTCGGCATTGCCGTGGCGCTCGTTACCTTGCTGGCGTCCGGGTGGATCGCCACCGTAAGCTTTTCGGGTACCGTGCTGAGCACGCAGCTCGGGGGCTGGCCCGCGCCGTACGGCATCACCCTGGTCGCCGACGGTCTTACCGGAATCATGCTGCTGCTCTCCGGGGTGACCGGCCTGCTGACGGTAATCTACGCGGGCTCGAGCCTTCAGTACGCCTCGAGGCGTGGCGGTTCCGCAACTCTAAACCGCGCCCGCGAAGGGCTAGGGCTACCCGCGCTCCTGCAATTTTTGCTGATGGGCGTCAACATGTCGTTTCTGACCGGCGACCTGTTCAACCTGTTCGTCTCGTTCGAGGTGATGCTGATCGCGTCGTACGGCCTGCTGCTGATCGGTGGCACCCTGTCGCAGCTCCGCGAAGGATTCAAGTACGTCGTCGTCAACCTCGTCGCGTCGGCGATTTTTGTGGCGGCGGCGGGGCTGGCGTACGGGCTCTTCGGCACGCTTAACTTGGCAGATATGGCGCTACGCCTGCAAAGCGTCTCCGGCGACCCACGCATCACCTTGGTTGCCGCACTTCTGACGCTCGTTTTTGCGACCAAGGCGGCGGCGTTTCCCTTCGGTTTCTGGTTGCCGCAGAGCTATCCGGTGGTGCCGGGAGCGGTCGGCGCATTTTTCGGCGCGGTGCTGACCAAAGTCGGCGTCTACGCGCTCTTGCGCCTTTTTACCCTCGTCGTTCCGGGCGAGACGGAGCTGAAAAACGTCCTGCTGCTGCTCGCCGGTCTGACCATCTTGTTCGGCGCGCTCGGCGCTGTAGCGCAGCGGCGCTGGCGGCACCTGCTGGCGTTCGCCAACGTCGCCTCGGTCGGGTATCTGCTGGCGGGGCTGGCGAGCGGCGCGCTCGCTCCGACCCTCTTTTACCTCGTCCATTCGGTGCTGGTCATCTTTACGCTCTTTTTGCTCGCGGGAATCGCCGAACTCGTCGCGGGTGAAGGGTTTAGCGGTCACGCCGAGGGGCATCTAGGCGCGTATCCGCTCCTCGGCGCACTTTATTTCGTGGCGGCGCTCGCGCTCGCGGGGTTGCCGCCGACAAGTGGGTTTATCGGCAAGTTCGCGCTCATACAGGCGTTTCTGGAAACCGGCGGGGTGCTCCGAACAGGCGTCGCAGTGGTCGCGGTAGCCGCAGGACTGCTGCTGCTCTACGCCGGGATCGGTATCTGGCGCGGCTTTTTTTGGGGTGACGAGGACGCCGTTCACCGCGTCACCCTGCCGCCGGGGATGCTCCGGGTCACGTGGGCAGCGGGCGGCCTGCTGGTGCTGCTAGCTATCTTCGGCGGCCCGGTTTACGCCCTTACCGAACGGGTCGCGGCGCAACTGGCGACCCCCGCCGCCTACATCGAGCAGGTGTTGCCGGAAGGGGCGACCCCATGAGACAAGTTTTCGTCCTACTCTTGTTCGCGCTGCTCTGGCCCGTTCTGGTTACTGAGCTGACGGCGTACAACCTCTTGGTGGGTGCGGCGCTCGCGGTGCTGCTGCTGAGCGCCGTCAACAGTGGCCGCGGTTCGTTCGCCCGCCGGTTGTGGGCCTTTTTGCACTATCTGGTGATCTTTTTATGGGAACTGCTGACGGCAAACGTGATTATCGCGCTGCTCGCGCTACGCCGCCGTCCGGAACTCTACCCGCACCTGATCGCGGTGCCGCTGCGCCTAAAAAGCGACGCCGGTATCTCGCTGCTCGCCGCGACCATTACCCTACTACCGGGAACGGTGGCGATGGGGGTATCGGCGGACCGAAAATTGCTCTACGCCCACGCCATCAACATCCGTGACGCACCCCGGGCTCGTGAAAGCGTGACGCAGATGGAAACGCGTATTTTGGGATTTATCAAGTGACCGGGCGTAGAATCGTTACGTGTAAATTGATTAGGTACGAAGTGACTAAGCCTGGGGAAAGGACGTGCTGATGACGACGGTTGCGCTTTTATGTTTGCTATTTGCGGTTGGGGTCGCCGTCTACCGCGTGGTTCGGGGGCCGTCTTGGGGTGACCGCATCACGGCGTTCGACTTTTTGGGGGTCAATCTGGCGGTCTTGATCGTCGTGCTGGCGCTCCGCTCGGGGTTCGAGAGCCTGCTCGATGTGGCGCTGCTGGTGTCGATTGTGGGTTTTTTGACGACGGTCGCCCTGACCCGTTATCTGCTGCTCGACCGGGTGCTCGAGTGAACGCCCTCATCAGCGACCTGCTCTTGCTATTAGGAAGCGTGTTTATCGTAGCCGCAGCCATCGGCGTACTCCGCTTTCCGGACTTTTATACCCGCCTGCACGCCTCGACGAAGCTCGTTACGCTCGGCGGGGTAGGCATCTTCGCGGGCGCGGCGCTGAGCTTCGGGACGCCGCTGGCAGTCTCGAGGCTGCTGCTGATTACGGTTTTCTTCTTTCTGACGGCCCCGCTCTCGGCGTACATGATCGCCCGCTCGGGCTACCTGCGCGGGCTGCCCTTTTACCGCGACGCGGGCAGCGTCGACGAGTGGGACGCGTGCGGCGCGCAGGTCGGTGAAGAGAACGAACCTTGAACAACAGTAGATTGTGTAAGCTTCGGTCTAATTTTCAACGTCTGAAATAGTAAAAACGGGGAGCAACTTATGCTCCCCGTTTCTCGGTTCTGAAAGCTACCGCGTCCAGACCCGATTTCCGCTACCGTCGACCTTTCTTACGTAACCGTCGCTGCCGCCCCGGTTCTTCTCGATCAGCGAACCCTTTGTTGCGCCCGCCGTATAGACGGCGCTGCCGTCTAGCGTGGCGACGCCGCGCGCGTCGTCGTAACTAGAGGTGCCGTACTGCTTTGTCCAGAGCACCGACCCGCTGGCGCTGAGCTTGCGAACAAACGCGTCCCGACCGCTGCTCGCCGTCGACACTTTGCCCGCCAGGTAGAGATTCCCGCCGGTGTCGCCGGTCATATCGGCGATGACGGGGCTGCTGAGACCGCTCTGCGTTTTTGCCCACAACTGGGTGCCGGAGCTGCTGTATTTGCGAATCGTCGCGCCCTTGCGAACGAACAAGCCCGAGCCTGAAACGGTGATGTCGTCGCCACCCCCGCTTTTAGTCCAGCTCAGGCTGCCACCGCTGCTGTAACGGCTGATCCCGGTCGAGCCGATGACGTAGACGTTACCGCTGGGGGCTACGGTGATCGCTTTGGGTGTACCGACTTTGGAGGTGCGCTGCCACTGTAAGCTGCCGCTGGTAGAGTATTTAGCGACCATGTTTTGATAGCTTCCCTCGAGCATGTCGTCGTTGTACGAAAACTGCGCTTTGGCAACGTAGATTGCGCCCGCTTTGTCTACAGCTACATCCAAATGATTTCTGGCGTCGTAATCATAGCCGAGTAGCGCGCCGCTTGTCCCGACATACACTTTTTTGACAACCTTACCCGAGGCGTCAACTTTGTAGACGTGATTTCGGGTCAAAATTGCAGCGTCTCCCGCAACTGTACTTGTCGAGATCAGGGCGTGAACGTTGTTCTCGGCGTCGAGTTCGAGCGTCTGCGTTTCGAGACCTTCGCTGCCGCCGCACCCGTCCCACTCGCTCCAGTTGCAGGTATACGAAGCTAACTCTTTGGACCAAGTCTTTTTGCCGGAGGCGTCGTAAAGGGTCAGAAGCGCCTTTTTGTCGGGGCCATCTTCATATCCTTCTTCACCATAAATATAGCCTTCTTGACTAGAAAGTACGAAAACCTGCTGTGTGCGTGTAAGAGCGACGTCGCTACCGTAATCATCCTCAGCCGAACCGAACTGCGGCTCGAGCATCGGCGTTTGAACGTCGGCGGGTTGGCTACACGCAGAGATGAGTAGGGCGAGGGTTGAAGCTGCGAGTAATAAGGGACGTGCGTTTTTCATAGCTGACTCCTAAAAAGATGAGAGGGTTTGAGGTTGGTTGATTTTTTGCATAAGACGACCGTATGTGTACTGGACAGCTCTACCCCCCTCAAATTTGGTTTGCCTTCTTATTTGCTACTATGCCGAAGGAACCTTAAGCTAACCTTAAGCTCATGTCATGCACATGTGAGAACGACGCTTAATGTTCTTCACACTTCCCCCTTTCTAAACAGTTCTGATTTAGAAGATAAGGGGCGGGCGTTACCCAGGTGCTACCGGGTCTTTAGGTTAGATGGGTAACTTTTTTGTGTACGACCGGAGTGTCCGGCTCTGGCCTAAGTTTGCCCTCCAGAGCCCGAAACAATAAAGAGAGGGTGCGTAGTACGCGCCCTCTCTCCTGGTTTGGAAACCTAGCTACCGCGCCCGGATAGGCTCACCGCTCGAGCTGAACTTCCTCGCGTAGCGGCTCTCTAAACAAAATCAAGCTGACGCTGACCTCGCGTCACGTCGCTGACACGCGGGAAATCCCGCACCGGCTCGTCCTCTACCTGCTCTCATCCGCTCACCCGAGTTCAGGTTTTAGAACACGCTAAAAGCCTGTTGACACACCGCCTGCGCTCACGTTACGATGCCCTCGTGTTTAATCCCAACTAAAACACTCGGGATTAAAACCTAAGGAGTCGTAGATGAAACGTCTACTGGTCGTACTGGCATTTTTAGTATCCGGCGTCGGGCTTGCCCAGTCGCTGACGGTCTACTCGGGCCGCAACGAAGAGTTTATCGCTCCCGTCGTCGAAGCCTTCACCGCTGAAACGGGTATGGCGGTTGAAGTACGTTACGGCGACACCGCCGAACTCGCCGCGACGATCCTCGAGGAAGGCCCGAACAGCCCCGCCGACGTATTTTTGGCGCAGGACGCGGGCGCACTCGGCGCGCTCGCCAAAGCTGATCTCTTTACCGAACTGCCGGACGCGGTGCTGGAGCGGGTCGAGCCACGTTTTCGCAGCGCCGACGGTCTTTGGGTCGGCGTCACCGGGCGGGCGCGGGTGCTCGCGTACAACACGGGCGTCTACACCGCCGATACGCTGCCGGAGAGCATTTTCGACCTGACCGACGAAGCCTACCGGGGGCGTGTGGGCTGGGCTCCGACGAACGGGTCGTTTCAGGCGTTCGTCACGGCGATGCGGGTTCTAGAGGGCGACGACCGCACCCGCGAGTGGCTTACGGGCATGATCGACAACGACGTGCAGGTTTACGCCGACAATTCCTCACAGCTCGAGGCGCTCGGGCGCGGTGAAATCGACCTGGGGCTCGTCAACCACTATTACCTTTACCGCTACCTGACCGAACAGGGCGAGACGTTCCCGGTTCGCAACCACTATTTCGGCGACGCCGACCTGGGTTCGCTGATCAACGTCGCGGGCGCAGGTATTCTCGGCACTACCGACCAGGCCGAAGACGCGCAGGCGTTCGTAACGTATCTGCTCGGGGAAGACGCCCAAAAAAGTTTTACCGACACGGTTTTCGAGTATCCGCTCGTGGGCGGCGTCGAGCCTAATGTGCAGCTGCTGCCACTTTCCGACATCGAGACGCCCGACCTGGATTTGTCGAATCTGGACGACCTCGAGGGAACGCTCGAGCTGCTCGCTGAAGTGGGCGCGCTCTAGCGTCGGTTTACTTACCAATCCTCTGTTCGGTGCAACAGGAAATTCAGTTTTCAAGTAAGGTTCTTTTTGTCAGAAGGTAAATCCCTTGCGTTCACCCGCAACAGCTTGCAAATCCAGTAGCGCGGCGCGACCTGATGATGGAACGTGATGGCGCGCGCGCGCAACGCTAGAGCCTCCGGCTCGAGCCCCCCCCTCATCGTCTTGCTGCCGAGCATCGCGGTGGCGGTCGCCGTGCTGCTCCCGCTCGCGTACCTGCTCTTCCGGGCGACGGGCGCGAGCGGTGGTTTTTGGGCCTATCTGTTGCGGGCGCGCAGCCTGACGGCGCTCTGGACGACGCTTTCGCTAGCTTTTTCAGTGACCACCCTGACGCTGCTGCTGGCGCTACCGGTCGCATGGTTGACCCTGCGGACAGACCTGGCGGGGCGGCGCGTGTGGTTTGTCCTGACGATGCTGCCGCTCGTGATCCCAACCTACGTCGGCAGCTTCGCGCTCATCTCGGCGTTTGCGACCGGCGGGCTGTTTAGTCAGGCGTTCGGCGCGGAATTGCCGACGGTTTACGGCTTCGGCGGGGCGCTCGCCGTGTTGACGCTGTTTACCTATCCGTACATGCTGCTGGCGCTGCGCGCGGGGTTGCGCGGCCTCGATCCAAGTTTGGAGGAGGCTGCCCGCAGTCTCGGTTACAGTCCGCTCAAGACCTTTTTTACCGTTACGCTGCCACACCTGCGTCCGGCGATAGCGGCGGGGGCGCTTCTGGTCTCGCTCTACGTGATTTCAGACTTCGGCGCGGTGGCGATGCTGCGCGTCGATACCCTGACGCGCGGCGTCTACGTGCAGTATCAAAGCTCGTTCAACCGCTCCAACGCGGCGGCTCTGGGTCTGGTGCTGGTCGGTCTGACGGTTTCGGTGCTGGCGGTCGATGTGCTCGTACGCGGGCGGGCGCGGCTCGTACGGACCGGTTCGGGCGCGGCGCGGTCGGCGCGTCGGCAGCGTCTCGGGCGGTGGGCGGTTCCGGCGCAGCTGTTTTTGGGTCTGCTCGTGGGGGTGGCGCTCGTTTCGCCGCTGACGGTCGTCGGGGTGTGGTTGTGGCGTGGTGTAGAGGGCGGGCTGGTGGCGGGGCTCGAGTGGCAACCTCTTACCAACGCCCTGCGGGTGTCGTTCCTGGCAGCCCTGACCTCAACGCTGGCGGCGCTCCCGGTGGCGGTGCTGACGGTGCGTTTTCCTTCACGCTTGAGCGCGCTGCTCGAGCGCCTCACTTACGTCGGGTACGCGTTGCCGGGGCTCGTGGTGGCGCTTGCGCTGGTCTTTTTCGGGGCGCGCTACGCGCCGTGGCTCTACCAGACCGAAGCTCTGCTAGTCTTCGCCTACACCCTGCTCTTTTTGCCGCAAGCCCTCGGCAACATCCGCACGAGCCTGCTGAAAGTCAATCCGCACCTCGAGGAAGCCGCTCAAGGTCTGGGCCGCAGTTCGTGGGGGGTGCTGACGCAGGTGACGGTACCGCTCGTGCGGAGCGGCGTGTTGACCGGAGCGGCGCTGGTTTTTTTAACCACCATGAAAGAGCTGCCTGCGACGCTGCTCTTGGGTCCGACCGGCTTCAATACGCTGGCGACGCGTATCTGGTCGTGGACGGTCGAGGCGTTTTTTGCCCAGGCTGCGCCCTACTGTTTCGTGCTCATCGCCGCGTCGTCGGCATCTTTGGCGCTGCTGTTGGCGCACGAATCGGAGGGCGCATGATCGTCGTCTTGAACGGGTCGGTAGGCGTGGGTAAAACCTCGGTAGCGTGGGCTCTAAACGAATGTTTCGACACGTCGGTGATGCTGGACGGCGACTACCTCGGCGCAGTTCACCCCTTTAGACTTTATGACGCCGCGCGCGTCACCTATCTTTATCAGACGCTGGCGCACCTCGTCAGCTTTCACCAAAAGCACGGCTATACGAATTTCGTCGTCAACTACGTGTTCGAGTCGCCTGAAAGTCTGTCTGAACTCGTCGGTTATCTGCGTCCGACGGACGGTGACATTCGCACGTTTTGGCTTATGTGTTCGGAAGACGAACAGCGGCGGCGGATTCTCGAGAGGAAAACCGACCAGTGGGCGTGGGAGTTGGAGAGATTCACCGAACTCAACGCGATCTTGGAAGCGGCGTCGGAGCATGGTGATATCGGCGCGAGGGTAGACACGACCGACAAATCTGTTGCTGAGATTGTCGAAGCCATTGGTTACTGCTTAGCATGATAGTCCTGCTCGGTCGCACCGGCTCGGGCAAGTCGACAATTGCTCCAAGCTTGGGTGAGGCTTTAGGGTTGCGCGTCCTCGAGGTAGATGACGAGGCGACCCGGCTTAGCGGTGGACGGTGGCCCGAAGACGAAGACGTTATCGACCATTTTTTTGAGATCACAAACCGAAAAGTGCTGACGATGAAATCGGTACTCTACGTAACTTCGTGGCTTTCTCGAGGTGAGATAAAAGCGTTTTACCAGCGGGGGTTTAAGATCATTGAACTCCGCGCAGACTTTGATGAGCTGCTGAGGCGAAAACGAAAAAGAGGAGACGCCATCGACGACGAGCAGTTCCGCACAAACTACGAGGGCTATCTCGCCATCGTAAACCGTGCGGACGTGCAGAGCATGATCGCGTTGTCCATCGACACCTCAAATCAAAGTCCGGAAGATACGGTGAAGATGATAGTTGCGGCACTCGCGGCAGACTGAAAAGGGCTCGAGCCCAGCCTCTACCGCACCTCACTCCCACTCGCAATATCCCGGTCCAGAGCTGAAATGCTCAAGTTCCCTTCGGCGTCTTCAGCGGCCAAAATCATCCCCTGCGACTCGACGCCGCGCAGCTTCACAGGCTTTAAGTTCGCTACGATGATGACCTTTTTACCTGCCAGCGCGCCCGGGTCGTACCATTTTTTAATTCCGGAAACGATGGTGCGTGTCTCAAAGCCCAGCTTGACCGATAAAATCAGCAGTTTGTCGGCTTTGGGGTGCGCTTCGGCCTTGACGACCTCGGCGACGCGGAACTCGAGCTTGGCAAAATCGTCGATCGTCACTTCGGGTTTGTGTTCCAAGGGTTCCTCTTTCGTTTCCAGGCTTTCGTTGAGCGCCGCTAAATCCACACGCGGAAAAAGCGGGTTGCCGAGTTTCGTTCGGGTTCCGGCGGGCGTCATTCCCCACACCTTGGCGTCGTCTAAAACGAAGGTGCCGTCCAGACCGAGCTGTTCGCGCAGCTCTTCAGCCTTGTTGGGGATTACCGGCTCGAGCAGGATGCTGGCGCAGCGAAGTACCTCTAGGCAGGTATAGAGCACCGTATCTAAACGTTCCTCGTCCGCGTCGTCTTTGGCGAGCGCCCACGGCTGGGTTTCGGCAATGTACTTGTTCGCCTTACGAACAGCCTCCAGAACGCTCTCGATCATCCGGTCGAACTGAAGGTCGTCGACCATCTTCGCCAGTCGGTCGGGCAGCGCGGTAAACGCGTCTCTAAGCGCCTCGTCGATGGGCTCCAAAGTACCCGCTTCCGGCACTACGCCCTGCCGATATTTGCCCAGCATCCCTAACGTCCGGTTGAGGAGGTTGCCGAGATCGTTGGCTAAGTCCGAATTGATGCGCTCGGCCAGCCCCACTTCGCTAAACGACGCGTCGAGGCCGAAGCTCATGTCGCGCAGCAGGTAGTAGCGAAAGGCGTCGTTGCCGTACTTGTCTTTGAGGTCTAAGGGCCGCACCACGTTCCCCTTCGATTTGCTCATCTTGCCGCCGTCGACGAGCCAGTAACCGTGAACGTTCAGGTGCTGATAGATAGGCAGCCCCGCCGATTTGAGCATGGTGGGCCAGAAGACGCCGTGCGGTTTCAAGATATCTTTGGCGATAAAGTGCTCTACGTGGGGCCAGTAGTGATCTTCGGTGCCGTGACTTTTAAGTGCCGAATAGTAGTTGATAAGCGCGTCGAACCAGACGTAGGTGACGTGGTTGTCGTCCCACGGCAGCGGAATCCCCCACGGTACCCGCGCCTTTGGGCGGCTGATCGACAGGTCGCCGATGGGTTCGCGCAAGATACCCAAAACCTCGTTGCGGTAGCGTTCGGGCCGGATGAAGTCAGGGTTGTCCTCGATGTATTCGCGCAGCCACGGACGGTACTTTTCCATCCGGAAAAAGTAGTTTTCTTCGCTGCGGTATTCCAAAACGATGTCGTGCTGCGGACACTTGCCGTCTATGAGTTCTTTTTCGGTGTAGTAGCGTTCACAACCGACGCAGTACAAACCGCCGTACTCGCCGAAAATAATATCGCCGTTGTCGTAAACGCGCTGCAAAACCTCGTTGACGACGACTTTGTGGCGCTCCTCGGTGGTGCGGATAAACTCGTCGTAAGAGATGTCGAGCGAATCCCAAGTGCTCTGAAACTTGCCTGAAACCTGGTCGGTATACGCTTGCGGGGTTATACCGGCGGCGTCGGCGGCCTTTTGAATCTTTTCGCCGTGTTCGTCGGTTCCGGTCAAAAAGTAGGTGTCGTCGCCCTTCAAACGGTGAAAGCGGGCCGCTACATCGACCAGCGTGGTGGTGTAGGCGTGACCGATGTGCGGTTCGGCGTTGACGTAGAAGATGGGGGTAGTGGCGTAGTAGACGGGTTTTTTCGGGGTGTCTCGCTGGGGTTCTTTGGTCATGGGGTTCTCCTCCGGGGCAAAAAAAGAGGCGCTTTCGTGCAAGCGCCTGGAACGGTTAAGCATGAGCTTATCCGGGGCCAGGTCTGGGTTGCATGGTTTGCCGGTTCATAGGGGCGAGTATAGCAGAGCGCGACCCGGGGGCGTTCAATTTGCCCCCTGCGGTGGCGCAGATAGTCGTAGATATTCCAGATTAAGACTGTGTTATAGTTCCGCTCATCGGCCCCTCACCCCCTACTTACTCACAAGCTAAAGGGAAGAAACTATGTCAAACATCCGCGAGACCTTTATCGTCGGCATTGACGGTAGCGACTGCTCACGCCGCGCCGCCGCGTTCGCCGCCGAACGTGCGCGCAAACTGGGGGCCAAAATCGTGCTGTTGGGCGTGATCGAGTGGTCGCGCTATTCGTTTTACACCCCGGAAGAGCTCGAGACGCGCTCGAGAGACCGGAGCGCCGAAACTCGGCGGGTCGAAACGCAGGTGCTCGAGCCTTTGGCGAAGGATATGACAGGCTTAGAGGTCAGCTGTGCGGTACGTCACGGTCACGCCGCCGACGTGCTTAGGGCAGTTGCTGAGGAGGCGGGGGCCACCCAGATTTTTATCGGGCGGCAGGGACATTCGTCTTTTGGTGACGCTTTTTTCGGCGGGGTCACCAACCGCATCGTCAGCACCGCGACGGTGCCGGTTACGGTGGTTCCCTAATGGTTCTCGGGCGTTCACGCACAGGTTTTTCGGCGCTGACCAAACGTTTTAGCTGGGCCTTGCTGAGCCTTTTGGGGTTCGCGTCGGCACAGGAGCCGACGGGTCTCGACGCGGCGATCAACCGCATTGTCGAACCCGTAGCCAACAGGGTTTCAGACGTTATTTTCTTTTCCGTATCGGTTGCCGGTGTCGACCTGCCCATCATCGTGGTGTGGCTGATTTTCGCCGCCCTGGTCTTTACGCTGTACTTCAACTTTATCAACCTGCGCGGCTTCCGGCACGGCTTTAAGCTGGTGCGCGGCGATTACGACAACCCCGACGACGCGGGCGAGGTCACGCATTTTCAGGCGCTCGCCACAGCTATTTCGGGAACCGTCGGGCTCGGCAATATTGCCGGTGTCGCGGTCGCCGTGTCGGTCGGCGGGCCGGGCGCAACCTTCTGGATGATCGTGGCGGGCTTGCTGGGTATGGCTTCAAAGTTCGTCGAATGTACCCTGGGCGTCATGTACCGTACCGAATACCCCGACGGGCGCGTTTCAGGCGGCCCAATGCACTACCTCAGCAAGGGGCTCGCCAAGCGCAATATGGCCGGATTCGGCCGAGGGCTGGCGATCTTTTTTGCGATTATGTGTATGGGTGGTTCGCTGGGCGGCGGCAACATGTTCCAATCGAATCAGGCGTATCAGCAGGTCGTCAACGTCACCGGGGGCGACGCCTCGTTCTTCGCCGACAAAGCGTGGCTGTTCGGGCTTATCGCCGCTATCGCCGTCGGCAGCGTAATTATCGGCGGCATTCGCAGTATCGCCCGGGTTACTGAAAAGGTCGTGCCTTTTATGGGCATCCTTTACGTCGGCGCGGCGCTCGTTATCTTGGTCTTTAACTACGCCCAGATTCCGGCTGCGTTCGCTGCCATTTTCGGCGGCGCGTTCAGCCCCGAGGGGATTACCGGCGGGATTATCGGCGTGCTTATTCAGGGCTTTCAGCGCGCCGCTTTTTCCAACGAAGCCGGGATCGGTTCGGCAGCTATCGCGCACTCGGCAGTGAAAACCAAGCACCCGGTTACCGAAGGCATCGTCGCTCTTAACGAACCCTTTATCGACACGGTGGTGGTTTGCACCATGACGGCGCTCGTTATCGTAATTACCGGCACCTATACCCAGGAAGGCTTGAGCGGGGTTCAGCTGACCTCGGCAGCGTTTGCCCAGGACATCGGCTGGTTTCCCTATATCCTGGCGCTGGCGGTGGTGCTCTTCGCTTTTTCGACGATGATCTCGTGGTCGTACTACGGCGTCAAGGCGGCGACGTATCTGTTCGGTGAAACGGCGCTGGCTGAAAACGGTTATAAACTCGTTTTTTGCGTGTTCACCATGCTCGGCGCGGTGATGCAACTCGACGCGGTAATCGCCTTTTCGGATTCGATGATCTTTGCGATGTCACTACCCAACGTCATCGGGCTCTACATCATGGCACCGGAGGTCAAGCGGGCGCTGGCGGTCTATTGGGAGCAGCTGCGAACAGGTGAGATCGTCAGTCACCGGGCGGTGGCGGGCGACTAGGTTCTGCTGAGCTTTTGCCCGCGTGGGGCATAGCGCGAGTTTTTTCGTGAGGTCGTAAGTTCTACCGAGTTTTGTTCGGTAGAACTTTTTGTTTGCTGAGAGATTGCGCCAACCCCCGGCGACGCTCCCGAAGGATGACCGGCACTTTCAATACCGTCCCGGTTCGTCGCCGGAACCATCCCCAAAATGCGTAGGGAACTGGGATTTTTGGGCTGAAGGTGGCGCAAACCCATGATACCTGCCAAACGTGTGGAAATTTCAGCCGCGCCGCCACTACCCATCTTGGTATCGTCGCGGTTATGATCGCCGACTTGCGTGACGTAGAACTCCTGCTGCGGTCTCGCCAAGCGGTCGGTTTTCTCGAGACGTCCGAACTGGGTTCCCCTTGCAGTGTCGATGCGTGAGTGTATCGACACCTGCCGCCGCTGGGCCGAGGGTCGTACGGTAGCCGCCGCGCGCAGCGTCGCCGGTAACGGCTGAGGCTTGTTTTCAGTTTGAGACTGCACCTAACAGGCCGAGTCCAGACCCCCGCCCGTTCGCGGTAGGCTGTCGCTATGACGAAGCCACCCAAAGTCAACACCGCCAAACGCGGCCTTACCCCCCAAGCCGAAGACTTCAGCGCCTGGTATAACGAAATCGTCTACAAAGCCGACCTCGCCGACCTCAGCCCGGTACGCGGCAGCATGGTCATCAAACCTTACGGTTACGCGCTCTGGGAGCACATTCAGCGCAACCTAGACGATATGTTCAAGGCGACCGGACACGAAAACCTGTACTTTCCGCTGCTGATTCCCGTGAGCTTTTTCGAGCGTGAAGCGAGCCACGTCGAGGGCTTTTCCCCGGAGCTCGCGGTGGTGACGCACGCTGGGGGCAAAGAGCTCGAGGAACCCCTAGCCATCCGCCCGACCTCGGAAACGATCGTCGGCGAGATGTACAGCAAGTGGGTGCAGTCGTACCGCGACCTGCCCCTGTTGTACAATCAGTGGTCGAACGTAGTGCGCTGGGAGCTGCGAACCCGACCCTTTTTGCGAACCACCGAGTTTTTGTGGCAAGAGGGCCACACCGCTCACGCCGACGCCGACGAAGCCCTCGCCGAAACCACGCAGATGGTCGACATCTACGCCGACTTCGCTGAAGCGTGGGGCGCGCTGCCGGTCTTTAAGGGTGAAAAAACCCCCGGCGAACGTTTTGCCGGGGCCAAAATCACCTACACCATCGAGGCCATGATGCGCGACGGCAAGGCGCTTCAGGCCGGGACGAGCCACTATATGGGCGAGAACTTCGCCCGCGCTTTCGACATCACCTTTAACGACGTAAACAACGAGCAGGCGTACGCGCACACCACGAGCTGGGGATTTTCAACGCGGTTTATCGGCGGGCTCATTATGGGTCACGGCGACGACAAGGGTTTGGTGATGCCGCCCCGCCTCGCGCCGCATCAGGTCGTGATCATCCCTATCTACCGCGCCACCGACGACGAGGCCCGAGTCTGGGTGCTCGCTGCAGTAGACACGCTCCACGCCGAACTTAAAGCTTTGGGTGTGCGCGTCAAGGTAGACGACCGCCCCGGGATGAGTCCGGGGTGGAAATTTAACGAGTGGGAACAAAAGGGCGTACCGCTCCGCCTCGAGCTCGGCCCCAAAGACCTCGACGCCGGGGTCGCGCAGCTCGCCGACCGGCTCTCGGGGGAAAAGCAGGCGGTCAAGCTCGGTAATCTGGCGCAGACAGTTCCTGCGGAACTCGAGCGGTTTCACGCCGCGCTCTACGCCCGCGCGCAAGCTTTCCGCGACGAGCACATCACTGAAGTAGACACGCTGGACGAGTTTAGAGAGCGCATCGACGCGGGTTATTTCGTCTACGCGGCGCATTGCGGCGACGCCGACAGTGAAAAATGGCTGCAAGAGCACACCAAAGCCACCGCCCGCTGCGTCCCCTTCGACGGGCCGAGCGCCGAGGGAGCCGTTTGTGTTCACACGGGCAAGCCGAGCGGGTACGCGCGCAAGGTCATCTTCGCCAAAGCGTACTAGCAGCCCGAAAAAATGTATATTCAGGTGCCGTAAGTGTGCCTGACGTGTCCCGTGTAAACCGAAACGTTTACACGGGACACGCGCCGTTTGGTCGCTCCTGCACGCCCTTTTTTGATTTTTAGGTCAGCTGCTTGTCGGATTTCCGACATGCCCGAGTGCGGCTGCCGAATGTTGCATATACGCTTGCATACTCGGTAAACTCCTGCTATACTTTCTTTAGTCCATTGAGGACACCGGGGCTTCCAAACCCCCACGCAAAACGCTAACGCAAAACCCCAACTCTCTCTATCCGGCAACCTTTGCCGAACCTTCTGAAAGAAAGTGAATTTATGCTGCCTAACCTTAGCTTTACCCTGCTCGCCAACAACCACCTCGCCGAACTTCAGCGTCACACCAAAAGCGCACGCCTGGCCCAGGTCAGCTATCCCGACCGCGAACGCACCCCGCGCGTCCTCAAGCACTGGACGAACCGGCACTAACCGCTGAACCGAATAAGGAGCAAGAGGAGAAAACGATGACCAGCGAATTTTTACTTCACTACGCCAACGAGCGCGCCGCCGCGTTTCAGCACCAAGCCTGGGCCGACAGCCTGCGCCCGAGCCGCCGCGCTCAATTTGCGGGACAGCTGCGCCGCTTGGCAGACCATCTGGGTACGCGCCCGCAGGGAAGCTCCGCACGCCCCACCCGCCGCGCTTTTTAACGACCGGACACCCGGCACCCTGGACTCAGCCTTACCCGCTGAGTTTTTTTTGGTCTTGTGTCCTTGTGATCGCCTGGTTGACCGTCGCCTCGAGGCCGACACCGTGCAGCCTGGTGCAGCCCAGTGCAGCCGTCATCCGGTTTCCACCACGCCCGGTGAAAAGCGCGGGCAACCACCTACCCTGAAGCGAAATGTAGCCGGGCCTGCGCCCAAAAGATGCGGTAGACCCTGCGCCCGTAAAAAGTAAAGCTCTTGACAAACCCCGTCCGCAACCCCTCCGAGTGAGGTATTACGCGCCCGTCTACCGGGGGGGCTCGGTAAGCTGGTAAGGTGATGAAGCTGCCCTCCGGATTACAACTTCTCGGCGCACCGCCGCCGACATTGAAGGCGTTATGAGTACCTTGCTGCTCGCCGACAACGACGCGAGTGTCCGCGCGACGCTAGCGCGGAGCCTAGCCGGACACGGTTTTACTGTGATCGCCACCGCCAACGGTCGAGAAGCGGTCAACGTGCTTAAGTCCAGAGAGGTCGATATTCTCGTTACCGAACTCGACATGCCCGTGATGGACGGTTTTGCCCTGCTCGCGCAGGTTGAAAAAATCGCGCCCAACTTGCCCACACTCGTTCTGACAGCTTTGGTCGGCGATTTCGACGAGCAACTCAGCGAGTTGAGGCCGGTAAAAATACTCTACAAACCCTTGAGCGTCAAGGCGCTCGCCGCTGAAGCCCGCGAAGCGTTAACCGAAAGTGCTCGGGGGAGCATCTCGGGTATTTCACTGCCCAGCCTTTTGCAAATTCTTCAGTGGGAGAAAAAATCGTGTTCGGTACGGGTACGTTCGGACGCGAACCGGGGTCGCCTGGACTTTTTATCCGGTGAACTGGTCAACGCCTACATGTACGGTACGCAGCTCGAGGGTGAAGCGGCGGCCTACGAGGTTTTTACGTGGGAAGACATCGTAACCGAGATCGAGCGTTCGCACCCGGAAACCAGACGGCTGATTAAAACACCGCTACAAAACCTGCTCATAGACGCGATGAGGCTCAAAGACGAGCGGGCACAGGCCGCGCCGGTCGCAACGCCAACGCCCGACCAGGAGAGCGAATGGGTCGGCGAAACGGAGAGTGATATGTTTTTTAGAAAAAAGCGGCGCGACGCCCCCCCACCGCCCGAACAAGAGGCTGAAACGGAACCGGTCAGGGAGCCGGTTGCGGTCGGGATCGGCGCTGACGTGCGTGGCGAACGCCTCGAGCAGCTCAGAGAAACGGCAAAACGCGACGCCGACGCGGTGCTGAGTGAGAAACCCGACACCCTGCCACCGGCCTCTACCCGGGATGAAAAACTCGACATACAACCGCCCCCCCCTGAGCCTAGAGTGGAAGATACTACGGTGGCCGCTACAGCTGCCCCCGCAAAAGAGGAGAAACCTATGGCAAATATCAACGGCGACTTGCAAAAACTCATCGACGGCGTAGACGGCGCGATGGCGGCGATGCTGGTCGATTACAAAAGCGGTATGGCGCTCGGGATGGCCGGAAGCGGTATCAACCTGGAGATTGCAGCGGCAGGCAACACCCAGGTGGTGCGCGCAAAGATGAAAACCATGAAAGACCTCGGGCTCAAAGGCGAAATCGAAGACATTTTGATTACCCTTCAGAGCCAGTACCACCTCCTCCGCATCTTGCCGGGGCAGGAGATGTTTATGTATCTGGTACTCGACAGAGAAAAAGCGAACCTGGCGATGGCCCGTTACCGCCTCCGCTCCGTGACCGATATGGTGACCGTCTAGGGCGCACGAAAACACAGACGACTGCGGCGAGCTTCGGCTCGCTGCTTTTCTGTGATCTCGGACCCTACCGGCGGTTCTAAGACACCTTGCACTATCCTCGAGGCATGTTCAATTGAGGACGCACCTTTGAAGTGCTAATCAAGTTACGTTTTCTAATTACGTTTTCTAAGCTGAGCACTGCAAGCCAGACCAAAGTGCAAACTAGACCAAAGCGTCATGCTCCGGCAGGTATTTTTGACACGAAAAGGCGAGTCCGGCAAACGACTCTGAATATAGGGTTGTATATGGCGCAAAGTTCTGTTAAGGTAGCAGACGCCTGAAGAGGCTGAGAGGAGCGTGGCGTGATGGAAAAAACAGTAGCAATGAAAATGGCATATGCAGGCGGCGTCACCATTGCGCCGCACTTTATGGAGGGACGTCTCGTTTAAGCTACGCTTAGCTTGGTCGACACGTCCCCGGTATACCGGGGGTTTTTTTGATCTCCAGCTTTGAGCTGAAGCTCTCGGAGCCCTCCCCGGTCGAACTCGAGAGGAGCACAGATGCTCAGGTTTACCGCACGATGACGACGCGAACATCCGCTCATAACGGTGTCGGCGCTGTCACCATTACTCGAACTCAAAGTGCACATTCACGGGTGAGCCGCTGAACAAAGGGCGGTCTTACCCCCTTACCAGGAGAAGCGTATGTACTCAGCTGAATTTCTTCACCGCTACGCTCGAGACCGTATCAGAGAGTCTCTACTCGAGGCGCAACGCCAACAGGCCTTGCCCCCTTTTCGCAGCCGTTTGGCCCGCAAGTTTCAGGCGCTCGCAACGTGGCTCGAGCCCGACTTGGTTGTTCGGCCCGCTACGCCACGCGCCGATCCGGAAGGGTCGCTCGGGCGCGCCTACTAGACGCGAGTTAATACACAAAGCGGTCTACCCAGCCCTCAACGGCTGGGTTTTTTGTGGCTTCAGGAAACAGCTCAGCGTTTAGAGCTGTCGTCGTGCAGGGGCGTCAGGCCGAGGCGGTAGCCGTACTCCTGAGCCCCTGGTTCCTCTTGCCGACGGTACCTTTCGGTGAGGTCGGCGAGGTCTTTTTGCAACGCTTTGGCGGTCTGAAAGTTCAGCTCGAGGGTTCCGTCGCTCAAGAAAAGCGCGGGGGCGTCGGGCTCGAGCATCTTTCTGATCAACTTGGGTTCTGGTTCCGTAGCTTGCGGCGCAAGTGCGTACGTCATACCTTCGTCTGGAGAGCAGGAAATTTTCAGACCCCAGTCGGGACCGAGTGTCTGCAAGGTGCGGGCCGTTTCGTGATAGAACGTTCTCTCCAAAGAGCTGACCATATGACCCAAAAACTGCGCCAGGGTTTCGCTGGGCGTGAGGGGATAAGGCACGAAAAAAGCGTCGGCGGTGGCGCGGTAGATTTTGACGGCGCGGCCCCCGCGTTTTTGCTCACGGACGACCTCGAGCAGCCCCAACTCGGTAAATTTGCCCACGTGATAGAGCAGCGACGGCAATTTGACGCCGAGTTCTTCAGCGGCTTCGCTCAGCGTCCGTTCGCGCTTCATAAAGGGCTCGAGCCGCCGCACGGCGTCCAGGTCGCTCAGGGCGCGCGCAGCTTTTTCTGTAGTGATGGTGAGCTGTTTCAATGAAGCCCCTTTTATTTGAAGTAGCTTAGTCCCCACTATAAAGCCTAGAAGGAGGCCCTTATGAACGACGTTCACGAGCAAGCCAAAGAGAGGCTGGCGACCTACCGTTCCGAGGCAGACATTCGGCGTCAGCTACCCGAACTGTGGCGGGTGCAGCTGGCCCGCATGCTCCGGGCTGTGGCGGCGCGGCTCGAGCGCCCTCTGCCGACTAAACATGACGAATGGCACACGCGCGGATTGGGGCAAATTGGCTAAGCTGGTTTCAGGAACATTGTAGGTCACTAAATATAAAATAAACTTGACATAATGTGAGTTTGAGATTACATTATAAGAATTAGGCGAACGGGAGGTCAGGTTGAATACCATCGTCGAAGTCGAAGGGCTCAGCAAAAACTACCGCAAACACGCCTCTAAGGAGATCGTCAAGGCTGTCCAAGAGGTCTCTTTCAGCGTCGGCGAAGGTGAGATTCTGGGCCTGCTGGGGCCGAACGGGGCGGGCAAAACGACCACCATCAAAATGATCTGTAGTCTGCTCCGGCCCGACGCCGGACGTGTGCGGGTACGGGGCGTCGACAATCAGCAGCACCGGTTGCGGGCGCTCCGGCACCTCAGCGCAGTTTTGGAGGGCAACCGCAACCTCTACTGGCGCTTGAGCGTCCACGAAAACATGCTCTACTTCGCGGGCAACCGGGGCGTATCGGCGCGCGCGGCTCGGCCCAAGATCAGTACGCTGTTGGGGCAGTTCGGTTTGAGCGACAAGGCCGACGAGTTGGTCAACAACCTCTCGAGGGGGATGCAGCAAAAGCTCGCTATCGCGGTCGCACTACTCGCTGAAACAGACGTGGTAATGCTCGACGAACCGACGCTCGGGCTCGACGTGGGTACGGGGCTCGAGGTACGCGCTCTACTCCGCGACGTCGCCGCCGAAGGCCGCACCATCATCATCTCGACGCACGACATGGCGGTGGTACAGGAATTGTGTAAACGCACGGTGATTATCAGCGCGGGGCGGGTTGTGGCGGACGAAAAGGTGGCGAACCTGCTCTCGCTTTTCGACACCCGCAGCTACCGCGTGACGCTTGGCTCGCCGCTGAGCGCGGAGCAGAGACGGCGACTGACGGCGGCGTTTGCAGTGCTCGAGTACCGAGAGGACGCCCTGACGCTGAACGTCACGTTGGAGCATCCCGAAGACATCTACAGGCTGATGGCGATTTTGCAGCTCGAGCGTACCCCGGTCGAGGATTTGGGCCGTACCCAGCCGGACTTCGAGCAAGTTTTTCTGGAACTCGTCAGGGAGGCCCACCATGCCTAGCACCACGGCGAACGTTTTGCTCGCCAACCTCCGCAAAGTTGCCACCGAGATGCGGCGTTATCTGCCCAACACCATCAGCACCGTCGTCACCTTTTACGCCATCTTTCTGATGTTCTTTTTAGGCATTCAGGTGCTGGGCGCACCCGAAAACGCCGAGACCAATATCCAGTACGTTATCGTCAGCACGGCGCTGTGGTTTCTGGCGCTCATCGCCATGCAGGGCATCGGTTGGGAGATTACCCTCGAGGCGACCCGTGGCACGCTTGAGCAGCTCTATATGTCGCCGGTCGGAGCGTGGCGTATTTTGCTGGCGCGAATGGTCGGGACGGTGCTCGTCAACCTCGTCATCATCGCGTTGATGCTCTTTTTGAGCATGGCGACGGCGCGGCAATGGCTGAACCTGGACCTGGTGACGCTCGCGCCCATTTTGCTGCTGACCATCACCGGGATGCTCGGCGTCGGCTTTATGGTGGCGGGCTTGTCGCTGATTTATAAACAGGTCGATTCGCTTTTGCAGATCGCCCAGTTCGTGTTTCTGGCGCTCGTGGCGGCACCGCTCACGGCGTTGCCGCTGCTCGAGCTTGCCCCGGTCGTAAAGGGCGCTGATATGGTGCGCGAGGTGATGGTCGAAAGCAAACCGTTGACCGGATTTTCAGGGCTCGACTGGCTTTCGCTGGCGGCAAACGCAGCGGTGTACTTTTTGCTCGGGGTGTTTCTCTACAGCCGCGCCGAACGCCGCGCGATGAACCGGGGGTTGTTGGGGCAGTATTGAGAGCGAGTGGCTTGTGGCCCGTAGCTTGTAGGCTGACCACTAGCCAGCCACTTGCGCCCAACTCTAAAGCTTCATCTTATAGAGCGTATATTCCTGCCGCTGCACCCCACCACAAGCTTCCAGAAACGTGGCGGCGTCACCCTTTTGAGGGACGGGGCCGACGCTCAGCGAATCCCAGCCACGAGTGCGCGCCTCCCCCAGCGCCGCGCCGAGCAAGGCCCGACCGACGCCGCGCCGCCCAAAGCCGGGGTGTACGCCGCCCAGAAGCCGTCCCGTCCGGGCGCGCGCTCGGCGGAGTCCGTTGCGGCTATCCGGATAAAGAAGCGCAAAACCGGCGGGAATATCCGGCGTGCCGGGCAAGGTTGCGGAGAAGCCGAAAGGCTGCTGGGGCTTCAACCAGTTCACGATGGCCTGAGCCTCCGCCGCGTCCGGTGGGGGAAGTGTCAGGGAAAAGAGGGCCGTTTGTAGCAGCGCCCGTGTGTCCGGACGGTGAGGCTCGAGCCTCTTCACCCTCACCTCAGCGCCGGTCGGTTGGGGGGTTGGTGAGGCTGTGTCGAAGTGGAAAAGATTCAGCTTCTCAGCGGGTGACAAAAGCGCGTCCAGATGTTCGGACACGTAAGGCGGGTTGTAGGGCGTGTCCGCAGGTGGTGGCAAGTGCCAGTGGCTGCTGAGCGCGCCGCCGCCCAAGTGCGGCAGCAGGTGAGTCGGGCCGAGAAGCGTCCGGATACCGTAGGGGCGCAGCGTTTCGGAAAGATTCTCGAGCAGCGCGTGGAGCGTATCGCGGTCGTTGACGAATCCCAAGAGCGTCAAGTAGCCGGTATCTGGTTGCCGGGGGTCGCGGCGAACGGCGGCGGTAGCGACGCCCACCTCGAAGCTCGAGCCGCGAAAAGCGGGGTCTTTGGGGAGCGCCTCGAGCCACAGACAAGCCGGTTCCAGCTGATCCAACGTCCGCTGCAAAACGCCCGGGTGAGGCGGCCTCCAGAGGGGGTCACGGCCCCCCAGACGCCGCCATTTGCCCACAAAGGTCCGTCTGCTCCAGCGGCCCTGGGCCTGGTAAGCACGGTGATTGAAGTAGGGGTAGGTCGTTTGGGTCTCCTCGGCGGTGGGGCTAAAACGGGCGCTGGAGTCGTAGGTGGTTGCAGGACGAGAGCTGACAACGCCGGGAACATGGGGCGAGGTTCCGGCCGAAAAGCAGGCAAAAAAAAGCGCGCCGTCAGCGCGTTTGATTTCTGTAGTTTACACCCGTATGCGGTATTCGTCAAGACCATGCGCTCGAGACCCGGACGGAAGTCGTTATATTCGTAAATGGAACATCCAACAAACATTTCAGCGGTAGCTTTGCGGGATTTCACGAGCCCTGCAAGACGTTTTTGCCGCGCCCAACTGAGCCTGCCACGTTCGGTTCGGGTGTTGCGGTTAGCAGGCCCCAGACCCTTTTGCCTTGACCTGCGCCGACGTCTGCCGGAAGGGAGTAGGCTTGAGGTATGACGCTTTCTGAGCTAGTAACGTGGCTGGACACGTACCTCGAGACCGACGCTTTCGACGACGTGTCGTTAAACGGCCTGCAAGTCGAGGGGCGACCCGACATCACCAAGGTCGCGGTGGCGGTAGACAGCAGCATGACCACCTTCGAGCAGGCGGCGGCGGTCGGGGCCGACCTGCTGATCGTCCATCACGGACTCTTTTGGGGCAAACCGCTGGCCCTGACCGGGATGCACGGGCGGCGGGTCAAGTATCTTTTAGATAACGGGATCAGCCTCTACGCGGCGCACCTGCCGCTCGACGCGCACCGCGAGGTGGGCAACAACTGGGGGCTGGCGCGCATCTTGGGGATGGCGGATCTGGAGCCGTTCGGACGCCCTGGCGCGCGTGAAATCGGGGTCAAGGGGGTTTTTCCGAACGGCATTACGCTCCGGGAGCTCGCAGATCAGCTCGAGAAAGAACTCGGCGAGTCGGTACTGGTTCACGCGGGCGGCGGGCTCGAGATCGACACGCTCGGTATCGTTTCGGGGGCGGCGGCAGACGAGGTGGTGGCGGCAGCGGACGCAGGGCTCGACGCTTTTTTAACCGGCGAACCCGAACACAAAACCTTTTACGACGCCTTCGAGCGCGGGATCAACGCGATGTTCGCCGGTCACTACATGACCGAAACGGTCGGCGTGAGCTTGCTGGCGGACAAGATCGAGCAGGAGTTCGGGTTGGCTACCGAGTTTATCTTGCTGCCGACCGGGTTGTAGCGGCGATTTGATGTCGGGTGTTTTCATCGCGTTTGAAGGGCCGGAAGGGGCGGGCAAATCGACGCAGCTCCGGCTGCTCACCGACAGGCTGCGCGCTTCGGGGTGTGAGCCGATAGTCACTAAGGAACCGGGGGGGACGCCCGTCGGGGAGCGGATTCGTGAAGTGGTGCTCGACCCCGCCCTGGAGGTCGCGCCGCTGAGCGAGTTTTTGCTCTACAGCTCGAGCCGCGCGCAGCTCGTCGCCAGCGTCATCCGTCCGGCTTTGGGCGCAGGTCAGCTCGTGTTGTGCGACCGTTTCACAGGCGCGTCGGTGGCGTATCAGGGCTACGGGCGCGGCTTGCCGCTGGACTTGATTCATTCCGTTACGCAGTCCGTTACAGCGGGGCTGAAGCCCGACCTGACGCTGCTCTTCGACCTCGAGGCCGAAGTGGGACTGGCGCGGGTGGCGCGGCGCGGGCAAAAAGACCGGCTCGAGAGGGCCGACCTGAGCTTTCACCGGCGGGTACGCGAAGGGTTTTTAAGGCAAGCCGCCGACCCCGGCTGGGTTACGTTGGACGCTTCGCTGGGTCAGACCGAACTGCACGCGCGGGTGTGGCAGGTGGTCGAGCCGTATCTGCCGGGGTTCACACCCGCTCGCCCTGAGCCGTGCTCTAGACTGAGGCTATGAAACGTATCTTTTTGCTGGTGGGGCTGTCGCTCACAGTCGGTTGTCAGGCGCAAGAGTTGTCGCGGGCCGTTCCCGAAGTGCTGGCGACCTATCCGCACGACCCCGAAGCGTTTACGCAGGGGCTACTTTTCGAGGACGGACGTTTTTACGAGTCCACCGGGATTTACGGCGAGTCGTCGCTGCGCGAAGTCGTCCCGGAAACTGGCGAGGTACTGCGTGAGGTCGAACTCTCGCCCGACCTGTTCGCCGAAGGGCTGACGCTGGTGGGCGACCGCCTGATTCAGCTTACCTGGCAGGCGGGCGTGGCGCTCGTCTACGACGCCGATACCTTCGAGCAGACGGATACTTTCAGTTACGAGGGTCAGGGCTGGGGACTGTGTTTTGATGGTGAAGAACTTGTGATGAGTGACGGCAGCGCCACCCTGACGCGCCGCGGCCCCCAGACCTTTGCGCCTCTGGGGACGGTCGTGGTGCGGCAAGACGGGGAGCCGGTCGAGATGCTCAACGAACTCGAGTGCGTAGACGGTTCGGTTTACGCCAACATCTGGCAAACCGATACCATCGTCCAGATCGCCGAAGACGGGCGTGTTACGCAGGAGATCGACGCCTCGAGCCTGCTTACGGGCGCAGAGAGAGCGCAGCTCAGCGCAGACGCCGTTCTGAACGGTATCGCTTACGATCCCGAAGCCGAGACCTTTTATCTGACCGGCAAACTCTGGCCGAAGCTGTTCGCGGTGCGGTTTACCGAAGATTGAGACAGTAAGCCTCCGCTCCGGTGCCGAATCGTAAATTCGTGTTGTCGATCCCACCGAGACGTGTCAGCTGATTGCAGCCCGTGAAGCCCTGGGGCTTCGGTGGAACCGGCACAGTCAGCGTCGGTCGTCATGCCGGAGCGTAACCTTCGACAGATCGCCCAGTAGACCTGCACACGAAAAAAGCCTCAACTCAGGAACTGGTGAGGCGGTAGGCGCAGAGATAGCAAGCGCAGAGATGGCAGACAGAAATGTTTAGCTGGCGCTACTCTCGGCTTTTTTGCTCGCAGGTTTATCGGTTTTGGTGACCTTTTTGTCAGTGGTATCCGATTTGTCGGTTTTGGTAGCGCCCGAGTCGCTCGAGCCCTCGGTTTTGGTCGTGTCCGGCTTGTCGGCTTTGTCGCCCTTGTCGGACTTGCCGTTCGACTTGGCGCTGCTGCGCGAATCGTTGACGTAAAAACCCGAGCCCTTAAAAGCGATGCCGACGGGCTGAATAAGCCGTTTTACGGGGTCGCCGGTCTCCGGGTGCGCGGTCAGCGCAGGCTCGGTGATGCGCTGGGTGTGGTCGAAAACTTCATCGGTGGTCAGGTTGCGGTAGCGGTAGACAGGCATGGTTTCCTCCGTCGCGCCGTCGCGCGCACATCGAAGTGCGGGGGCGCACACGAAGAAAAAGTATAGCATCCTGCGCCCCGGTGCTCTGTTAAACTGGCGCGTGCTCACACCCCTCACACCGCCGCTTACGTCGCCTCCCACGCCGGTCGCCGTAGTCGGGGCGGGTGCGTGGGGGACGCTTTTGGCGCAGCTGCTGGCGCAGAACCCGGCGCTCGCCGTAACGCTCTGGGCGAGAAGGCCGGAACTGGCGGCGGAGCTGACGCGGACACGGGAGAATGAGGTTTACGTTCCGAACCTGCGGCTCTCTGAGCGCCTCGTATTTACTGCCGATCTGGGCGCGGTAGCGGACGCTGAAGCGGTCTTTACAGCGGTGCCGAACCGGGGTCTGCGGGCGGTGCTGGAACAGTTGCCGCCCGTACCGGCGCTCGTCAGTTGTGGCAAGGGCCTCGAGCCCGGTACTTTCAAACGCCCGACCGAGGTGATGGCGGAGTATCAGCCGGGGGCCGCGCTGGGCGCACTTTCCGGGCCGAACCTGGCAGGGGAGATCGCGCGCGGGTTGCCGACTTCGGCGACCGCCGCTTCGCTCGATCAGGCGCTGGCGGAGCGAGTGCAGAGCTGGCTTAGTCAGCGGGCGTTTCGGGTCTATACCGGAACCGACCTGGTGGGGCTCGAGCTGGGCGGCGCGCTTAAAAACGTCGTCGCGTTGGCTGCCGGGATGTGCGACGGGCTGGCGCTCGGCGACAACGCCAAAGCGTCTCTGGTGACGCGCGGACTCGCCGAGACGGTGCGGCTGGGAACCTCTCTGGGCGGCGACGCCCGCACCTTTTACGGTTTGTCGGGCCTCGGCGACCTGATGGCGACGTGTAGCAGCGCGGGCTCGCGCAACCATCAGGCCGGGGCGCGGCTGGCGCGTGGTGAGACGTTGGCCGACCTCGAGGCCGACCACCTGAACGCCGAAGGGATTCCGACGGTGCGGGCGGTGGCGCGTTACGCGGGCGAGCGGGGGCTCGAGCTGCCCATCGCGGAGGCTGTTCACGAGGTCGTCTTCGGCGGCAGCTCGCCCGAAACTGTGATCGGTGAGCTGATGGCTCGAGCTGCCAAGTCTGAGTGGTAGCAGGTGTGAATGCACTACGTTAGGTTTGAGAAGTTCAGGGCTTACGCTTGTACAATTTTAAGATGGTTGGATCTTATCTGGTTTGCACCACGCTCAGTCAAAGAAATACAGTTCAGCACGTACCTCAGCTAGAGCCAAACACCTCTCAACGATCAGGGGCTTTAGTTTCACTACGGACGGTTTAGACCGGTATAAGCCAAAAGCGTATCAACGGAGAGCAAAAGCGTTTTTCGGAGTGAGGGGTCGTAGACGCGTCCATCAGCACCTATCGCCTGGCGGACTACCGGGATGCGGACGCAAGCGTCTTCAACGATCTCTACGCCGACGTAGCCCAACACCTTGCGTAACGAAATGCGGGCTTCTGCGCCTCCGGTCGGCGATGCGGGCGCGGAGGCGTTAAGCCACGCCACAGATTTGCCGTACATTTCGCCGCCCCCAACGGTCCAGTCGAGCAGGTTCTTAAATGCTCCTGGCAACCCTCCGGCATACTCGGGTGTCGAGAACAGTAGGGCGTCGGCAACTCTGATGCGTTCGCGCAGATCGCCAACGGCAGGAGGAACCGGCTTGTCTCCGCTGTCATCGTCGGGGCTGAAATGGGGTAGCTTAGCAAGGCCGTCGTAGAGGTCAGCGACTACGCCTTCTAACAGAATTTCCTGTACTGTTTGAAGTAGCGCGGCGTTACTCGAGCCCACCCTGAGACTGCCGCAGATCAGCAGCAGTTTGCGGTTCGTCACAGCTCCAAAACCCCTAAACCCTCGAGTGTGCGCGCTCTTTGAGCACCTCGACCTTGTCCAACTTTTCCCACGGAAACCCCGGACGCCCGAAATGCCCGTAGGCGCTCGTAGCGCGGTAGATGGGGCGTTTGAGGTCTAACTGCGCGATGATCGCCGCCGGACGCGCGTCAAAAACCTCTTGCAGAAGTTCGGCGAGCGCCACGTCACCCAACTCGGAGGTGCCAAAGGTATCGACGTAGACGCCGACCGGGTGCGCGACCCCGATGGCGTAGGCGAGCTGAACCTGCGCGCGGCGCGCGAGGCCCGCCGCGACCAGATTCTTCGCCATATAACGCGCGTAGTACGAGGCGCTGCGGTCGACTTTGGTCGGGTCTTTGCCGCTAAATGCGCCGCCGCCGTGGGGCGCGGCCCCGCCGTAGGTATCGACGATGATCTTGCGGCCCGTCAGCCCCGCGTCGCCCTCCGGCCCGCCGATGACGAAGCGCCCGGTCGGGTTGATGTACATGCGGGTATCGCTGCTCAGCAGCGCCTCGGGGATGGCGGCGCGAATCACATGCGCCTCGAGGTCGCGCTCCAACGTCTCTTGCGAAACGTCCGGGTCGTGCTGCGCCGAGAGCACCACCGCCGTTACCGCCACCGGCACGTCACCGTCGTAGGCGACCGTGACCTGCGCCTTGCCGTCCGGACGCAGGTACTCGAGCTGTCCGGTTTTTCTCACCTCAGCTAGGCGGCGGGTCAGGGCGTGCGCCAGCGTAATCGGCAGCGGCATCAGCTCCGGGGTCTCGCCTACGGCGTAACCGAACATCAGCCCCTGGTCGCCCGCGCCCACGAGGTCATAGGGGTCACCCGAGGCCGCGTCACGTGAACGCGACACCCCCTGCGCGATATCCGGCGACTGTTCGGTGATGGCGATTAAAACCGCCGAGTGGTCGGCGTCGATACCGTAGGCGGCGTCGGTGTAGCCGACCTCGCGCACGGTGTCGCGGACGATGCGCTGCAAATCGACGTAGCCGTTACAGGTGATTTCACCGGCGATCAGCGCGAGCCCCTTTGTAAGGATCGTCTCCGCCGCTACGCGCGCCTCTGGGTCGACGGTCAGCAGCGCGTCTAAAACGCTGTCGCTGATCCGGTCGGCGAGTTTGTCGGGGTGGCCCTCGGTAACGGATTCTGAAGAGATAAGTTTATACATAATGTCTCCCGGATGTCTCCTGAGTATCTTTTAGGTGCTTCTTGCCTGTTGAAACAGGTGGGCCGGTTTGGGGCCGCGTGGTTTCTCAAGCATAGCAAGGGCGCGCGTGTGACCCCGTTTTCCGGCTCTTGCCGGGGGGATGGTTAGTTGAGAAAGAGAGGGAGGAAGAAGTAAGAAATAGGGAGTAAGAACTCACTTCACGCGCGTTGCGGTTTGGCTTGACCAGGAGACTAATTTTTAGGAGCCGGTCGTCGGCGTTCAGACGTTAGAGCCCTTCTGACTTGCGGATTCTATCTACTGGCCCCTCGAAACTCAGCTAACTGCTCTACTCCGCGTATGAGTTTGAGAAAGCTGGAGCGCGTGGGTGCGTCTTCGGCACGAGCGTGGGCGTGTTTTTTGCAAAAGGCACCATCTGGCCCGGGCGTAAAAGCTATACTGACGCTTAGTGTCCGTATTTGCCGAGCGCGCCATCCTCCGCCCCGCCACCCTGTCCGACGCCGCCGGACTTCACGCCCTGTACAGAAGCATCTACGACGAAAAGAGCTGGTTCGTCGGTGACGGCCCGCCGAGCGCCGAGACGCTTAGGGGACGGCTCCGGGGGCTAGAGGCCAACCGTTCGCTCTTCATGGTGGCGGCGTCCGACGAGGCGCTTTGGGGGTGGCTCGAGCTGCACCGTTTGCCCCCCAAAAGGCTCTCGCACGTGGCGGTGCTGACTCTGGCGGTGGCGGCTCCCTACCGTCAGCGGGGCGTCGCCGGAGCGTTGCTGACGCACGCTTACGGGTGGGCGCACGGGGTCGGCATTCTGAAACTTCAGCTGAGCGTCCGCGCGCACAACCGGGCGGCGCGCGCGCTTTACGAGCGTGAAGGCTTCGTGCTCGAGGGCTGCGAACGGCGGCAGGTCTACGATGCGGGCGTATTCGAGGACAACTTGCTGATGGCGAAGTTTTTGTGAAGTCTTTCATGGCGAGGTTTTTGCCGTGAGCGGGGCGACGCCCCCGGCGACCCCGGTTCCGGCGGCCCGGCCCGGTGAATGGCCCGAACAACGCGTCGGGCTCTTCGTCGATACCCAAAACCTCTACTACGCGGCCCGCGACGTCTACAGTCGCCACGTCGATTACGAACGGCTCCTTTCCCTCAGCGCCCGTGGTCGCCGTCTGGCGCAGGCCAGCGCCTACGTCGTCGAGCGCGAAGGGGAGGCGACCGCCTACGGCTTTGTCACCAAGCTCTCGGCGCTCGGCTACCGGGTACGCCGCCGCAAGGTGCGGGTTCACCGCGCCGACAACGGTGGTCGGCCCGTCCTGGAAGGCGACTGGGACATGGGCATCGCCGCCGACATCGTGCGGGCCTGGGATCACGTCGAGGTGATCGTCTTGGCGAGCGGTGACGGCGATTTCGTCCCGCTGCTCGAGTTGGCGCAGCAACGCGGCAAAAGGGTCGAGGTACTGGCGTTTCGGGAGGCATCTTCGCAAATTTTGCTCGACCTGGCCGACGCTTTCCAGAACCTGGCGGACGTTCCCAATATCTTCGTGTAGAGGTTATGAGTGCAGTGGGCTAAAAAACTTAGCGTGCCTGCTTAGTACCATATCAGGGTGCTACAACCTCCACCCGACCGTCCATAAAGGCGTGTAGGGTACAGGTGTACAGGTACGATCCCGGCTCGCCGAAGGTATAGCTGTAGGTTCCTTCGCTCAACACGGCTGACGCGAATCCTTTACCCACGACGTTGTGCGGGACGTGCTCACCGTCGTCGGTGTCCTCGAAATGCCAAGTCACCGTGGTGCCTGCGGGGACCTGGATGACGCTCGGCTCGAAGGCGTGGTTTTGGCCTGCGCGCGCCACCACGCGCACCTCCTTCACCCCGACCTGCGGCGCGGCCCCGCCGGGGTCGGCGAGCGCGCGCCTGCCGATGGGTGAGAGTAGCAGCGAAACGCCCGTAACGACGAGGACGGCGACGATTGCCCAAACCACGCGCGCCCACTGCCGCGCTGCGAGCGGCTTCACGCGGTCACCTTGGACTCGAGCGGTTGGGAGACGCCGTGCGCCCGGTACCACGCCAGAGTCTGCTCGAGCCCCTCTTCAAACCCCGTGCTAAGGTCGCCAAAGGTGCGCTTGAACTTGCTGTCGTCGACCACAAATGGCTTTTCAAATTCGTACATCATCTCGACCGTTTCGCGCGCGCCGGGGATGAAGATACCGCCGACGCGCATCGTCAAACGACCCATACCGCTCATCTTGGGCGGTTGACCCGCCAGCTCGAACGCTTTTGTAACGACCTCGCAGGTGCTGCGCGTGGGGGCGTTGGGTACATGCCAAGCTTGACCGTCGGCCTCGTCACGCTCTCCTAAAAATTGCCAGAGCTTCGCCGAAGTCGCCGATAAAGGTGTAGCTGTGCGACTGGTCGATGTCCCCGATAAGCTGCGCGGATTTGCCTTGCAGAAGTGGTCCGAACACTCGGTCGCCGAGGGCGGACTCCAACACGAACGGCCCGTAAAAGTCCGACGCGCGCCCAATCGCCACTCGCACCTTGCCTTTTTTGTGTGCGGCAAACGCTTCTTGCACCATCGCCGCGCGCACCTTGCCCTTGCGGGTCGTCGCGGTGTAGGGCAGGGCTTCGTGGATGGGGCCATCTACATCGCCGTACATGTAGAGGTTGTCGGCTAGGACGAGTTTGGCCCCAGCGTCGGCGACAGCATTGAGAATGGCGCGCTGTAAAGGTGGAAAGTCTTGGGGCCAGCGAGTATAAGCGGGTTGGGCGCACCCGTAGACAACGCTCGCGCCCGCTACCACCGCCTTAGCCTGAGCCGGATTGAGCGCGTCGGCGGCAACGAGTTCAGCGCCAGCGGGAACCTCAGCCTGACCGCTACGGTTGACCAGACGCACCTGATGACCGCGCTTCAGAAGTGCTCCGGCGGTAGCGAGACCGACCGGGCCGGTACCGAAAATAACGTGCAACTCTTTCGTGGGCATAGTTCCTTCCTTTCTTGGAGCTGTCCAAGGGTTTGGAGGTGATCTTGGAGCTGTCCAAGGGTTTGGAGGTGAGCCCCAACCTGCTCGTTCTACCTTCCTCGTCTATCTGACGCCGAACACGCGCGCCACGAGGGGGGCGTCGGCTAAGTGGAAGGTATGGGTGGTAAAGATGTGCATCCAGGCGTTGCCCAGGGCGAGTGTGGAAACGGCTTTGATCGTTCCCCAAAAGAGATCACCGGCTAGTAGCCAGGTCAGCGACAGGCCGACGTCTTGTGCGCTGCCCCACTCGGTAAAGTACTCGTTGAGGTTGAAAAGCATGTAAACGATTCCGGCTAAAACGGCTCCCGTCACCCAAGAACGTGCGAGCACGGCGAGCCGGGGCGCGAGCAGAGCTTGGGTAAAGATCGCTACGGGCAGAAGCGTTCCGAGACTGTAAAGAACGAGGGTCAGCAGATGTCCCAAAGCAGGCACTGTCCAAAACTCCGGGGTGATAAAAGGAACAAAGCCCACAAAACCCGCCACCACGGCGAAGGGGATGAACACCCGGGGTTTGGGAAACCCCAGGAGCAATTCGCGGGCGCTGTACCCCCGCACGCCGACAAAAAAAGCCAGCGGCAGTACGGCGTAGACGAGCGCGTTGTACCCCATCCAGAGCAGCGACGACTCCACGGCTTCCTGACCCAAGATGCTCTGGGTACCGTCGGCAAAGGCTCCGAAGTGAATATGTGTATGGAGGTTAAAGGCCATCCCGAAGCCCATCGTGACGAACATGTAGGCCAACAGCCAGACGGTCTCGAGTGTGGCGCGGGTGCGAGTTAAACCGAGGTCGCTCGTATGGTCGATGGGCTTGAGCCCCGTCCGGCGCGCCATGAAGACTATCAGCGCGATAAAGGGCAGCACGCCCAGCTGACCTAGAAGGTAAGTCACGGGTTCCTGGTTGCCGTAACGCAGCCCAGACAGGTCGGCGAAGAAAAGTAGGTACGCGGAGGCGGTCAGCCACACGGTAGCTGCGGCTAAGAGGGGCCAGTTGAGCCTAAAAGCTGGACGTTGTGCTCGAGAGTTGAAAATTGTGCTTGCCATGGTTATCTCCTCTTTGAAGCTATCTTTACACTGGTAGAATAGAGTATAATCTTGCCAATGTCAAGTCTTGTTTCTGCCCCAACTAAATCCGCCTCGTATCACCATGGCGACCTGCGCCAAGCACTTATTCGTGAGGCTCGAGCCGCACTCAAAGAGAAAGGGGTGGATAAGCTCTCGTTACGTGAAGTGGCGCGCAACATAGGCGTCAGTCACGCGGCGGCGTATCACCATTTTAGAGACAAAACTGCCCTCATCGCGGCGGTAGCGGTGGCAGCGTTTGGGGAACTCGAGGCCGTGATGCAGGCGGTGCCGAGCGGTGGCGACGCGCCAGGTCGCTTGGGCGCGCTTATGCGGGTGTACATCACCTTCGCCTTGGAGAATCCTGACGAGTTTCGGCTGATGTTTCTGCCGCAGCTCCGCAGCGATGAGGTTCGCACCGAAGTAGAGGGGGCGGGGCGCGCAACATACGCGCTGATCGTCGCGGCGCTCGCCTCACTCGAGGCTGCGGGACGCTTAAAACCAGCTGACCCCGAGCAGGCTGCGATCACCGCCTGGGCAGCCGCTCACGGGCTCGCCACGCTGATGCTGGACGGGCCGCTCTACCGCAACGCTCAGAGCGAGGCGGGCCGCCAAACGCTGATAGAAGCGTCTGTAGAGCACTTGCTTACGGGTCTTTTGAAAACCTGAAAACCTTGCCACCTCAAATCCAAGTTCGGTTTCTGAATGCTCGAGGTTCAGCCCGGAAGCTGGTGCGCTGCTACCTGACGACACCCCTTCCAATTGGTATTGCGTGTGCGTGGCTGGGGTCGGGCCGTAAAAACATTCAAGTATGTGTGTTCAGGGTCGCCTGTGTGGTCGCGCCCGTAAAACCCGAGCCGGTGAGGGCGTCTTGTCGATGATCGGTGAGCGCCGAGGTTTCGAGCTTTGAACGTAGAGACCACAACCCCGGGCGCGGCGCTGTGCCTTTTGCAGCGGCGGCCCGGTCGGACGCTCGGTAAACTGCCGTTGTGACTTCTGAGCAGCTCGTGACCTTTTGTGGCTGCCCGGGCCAGCTCAGCGTGATCGGGGCCGACCCTGCGGACGCGGCGGGGTGTCTGGTGTGGCGTACCGACGCACAACTTTTGGTGGGGGCCGCGCCCCGAATACACGGTTCACTTTTAGAACTCGCGTGTGACGTAGCGGAGCTCTACCACTGCAAACGCACGCTTCAGCTCGCCGGTCGGGAGGGCGAAGTCGAGGTGATCTGGCTCGAGTTCGCCGCCGACGGGTCGCTGCTGGTTTTTTTGAAGCCGCCGCTGGTGACGCTTTCTCCGGCGTCCGTACCCGGTCGGGCTTGAGAACCCGTTCAACTGGGTAAACGTTCGCCACAGTCTCTACAAAACCCGGCATATTACGCTGCAAGCTCTGCCTGACCCGCGCGCCAGGAAGGTGGGGCTATAGTTGGGGTTATGTCAAATATTTCTGATCGGCAAGCGGTATTCGTTACGGCGGTGCGGACGCCGGTAGCGCGGGCTCACAAAGGACTTCTCAAAGACACCCGGCCTGACGATCTGGGCGGTTTGATTCTCAAAGAGGCGCTGGCCCGCACACCGGGTCTGGACGCGGCGCGGATCGACGACGTGCTGATGGGCAACGCGCACCCCGAGGGCGAAGCGGGATACAACCTGGCGCGCATCGCGCTGCAAATCGCGGGGTTCCCCGAGAGCGTGGCGGGCGCGACCGTCAACCGTTTTTGCGCCTCGGGACTTCAGACGATGGTGGGGGGCGCGCACGCGGTCGAGAGCGGGATGTGCGAGGTGGTCTTTGCAGGCGGCAGCGACTGCACCTCACGCGTACCGATGGGCGGACACACGATGTCGGTCAACAAGGCGCTCTACCGAGACCAGCCGGGCGCGTATCACACGATGGGGCAGACCGCTGAGGCGGTAGCGCGCACCTTCGGCATTACCCGTGAGGACCAGGACGCCTTTGCGCTACGCTCACACCAAAAGGCGCTCGCCGCGCAGGAAGCCGGGCGTTTCGGCGTGCAGATCGTACCCGTACCGACGCGGGTCAAAGATGAAGCGGGTGAGTGGCAAGACGTGACCTTGGAGCGCGACGAAGGGCCACGAGCCGACACCACGCTCGAACGGCTTGCCGGACTCCGAACTGTTTTTGCCGACGACGAGGCGGCTTCTGTAACGGCGGGGAACTCGAGCCCCCTTAACGACGGCGCGGCGATGAGCGTGGTGATGACGCGCGGCGAAGCGCAGGCGCTCGGACTCGAGCCGCTGGCAACCCTCGTCCAAGCGGCGGTGGTCGGCGTCGATCCGAAAATGATGGGTATCGGGCCGGTTCCAGCGATCCGCAAACTGCTCGCCAAAGTTGGGATGAGCGTGGACGACGTCGACCTGTTCGAGATCAACGAGGCGTTCGCCAGTCAGTGTCTGTACAGCCAACGCGAACTCGAGATTCCCGACGAAAAGTTCAACGTTAATGGTGGGGCGATTGCGCTCGGACACCCCCTCGGCGCGACCGGCGCGCGTATCGCCGCCGATTTGTTTGCGGAGATGGCGCGCCGGGACGCTGAATACGGCGTGGTGTCGATGTGCGTCGGGGGTGGGCAGGGGATGGCGGCGCTGTTTAGAAAGGGATAGCCGAACCTAAACGACTCGCAAACCAACTTAGTACCGACCTAAAGCCGACATTGGCGCGCCGGTTAAGAATCTTGTAAGCGTTAGTCCTTACAGTAAAGTATGGGGAACACTCGAGGGTGTCATGCGGCGCGGTGCTTTCCGGGGGCGGCGTGGCGGAAATGACTGAGACCGACGCCGGAGCAGCTGTGAACGGCCCGGACGCAGGCGCGCACGCCCAGATAAATGCGCTCAGCACGCTTGCTTGGAACCTCCGCCATACCGACGCAGCGCGCGCCCTCGAGCTTGCAGAGCAGGCGCGCGCGCGCTGCCGAGCTGGGCTACGCGGCTGGTCTCGCCCGCAGTCTCTACGTCCGGGGCAGTTGCCACTTTCAGCTCTCGAGCCCCCAAGCTTCGCTCGAGGACGTGACGGCGGCGCTCGCGCACTACCGCGAGCTGGCTGACGAGGCGGGCGTCGAGGAGGCGCTCGCCGCGCTCGGAATGATCTACGCAGAACTTGGTGAGGTCACCCGCGCGCTCGGCTGCGCGCTCGCCCGCTACGAGCTGTGCCGGGGGCGCGGCGACGCGGGCGAAGCCGAAGCCCTGAGCAATCTGGGTGTGGCGGAGAGCGATGTAGGCAACTACGCCGAAGCCGCCGATCTGTACCGGCAAGCGTGGAGGCTGACCAAGCACCTCGGGGACAAGCTGGGTGAAGCCCACGTGCTCAACAACGTCGGCTACGCCCACTACCGGCTGGGCGAGTATGACGAGGCGCTGGGCTACTATCTTCAGGCGCTCGAGTTAGAGGCGGTCAACCGGCGCTCGAGCCACGCGCTCCTACTCGACAACATCGGCCTCAGCTACGAAAAACTCGGCGACCTGGAACGCGCCGTGAGGTTTCAGCAGCAGAGCCTGAATCTGCGTGAGGAGATCGGTGACCAACGCGGCGTGGGTCAGTCGCTCGACGGTCTGGGCTCGGCGTATCTGGCGCTCGGACGGGGCGCCGAGGCGCGCGCGTGTCTCGAGCGGAGCTTGGAGCTTAAAGAGGCGGTGGGTGACAAAAAGGGACAGACCGAAACCTGCACCCTGCTGGGGTCGCTCGAGCTGAGCGAAGGGCGACCCGGACAGGCGAAGCACGTTTTGCAGCGCGCCCTCGCCCTCGCCGAAGGGATCGCCGACCGGGAGGGCCGCTGCGACGTCCACCGCGTTCTGGCGCGCGCTCACAAGCTCGTCGGAGACTTCAGCGGCGCGCTCGAACATCTCGAGCACCATCACGCGCTCCGCGACGAACTCTCGAGTGAGGTCTCGAGGCAGAAGTTGCGGGCTCTGCACGTCACCTTCGAGGCCGAACGCGCGCAGCAGGGGCGTGAACTGTACCGCCTCAAAAACGTCGAACTCGCCCACGCCAACACCGAACTCGCGGCGCTGGCGGCGTCGCTTCACGAAGCCGACCGGCAAAAGTCGCGGCTGCTGCGTAAGCTCGAGCGGCAGGCGCAGCAAGACGCGCTGACCCGGGTTTACAACCGCCGCTATTTCGACGCGCGCCTCGCTCAGGAATTGACGCGCGCCCGCCGTTCCGGGCAGACGCTGAGCGTGGTGCTCTGCGACGTCGACGATTTCAAGGGTGTCAACGACGGCTTTTCGCATCAGACGGGGGACAAGGTGCTAAAAACGGTCGCCCGAATCTTTAAGCGGCAGCTGCGAAAAGCCGATACCGTGGCGCGTTACGGGGGCGAGGAGTTTGCGCTGCTGCTGCCGGAAACCGACCTCGAGGGTGCGCGGCTCAGCTGCGAAAGAATTCGCGTCGCCGTTCAGGATTATCCGTGGGACGAGGTAGCGCCGGGTCTGAACGTTACGCTCAGTCTGGGATTGCCGATACCACCACCGACGAACGCCGTGAAGGGCTGCTGAAAAGGGCCGACGACAACCTCTACCACGCCAAGCACGGCGGCAAAAACCAGATTTTCGGTTGAACCGGCCCGCGCGCCGGGTCGCTGCGCGGGCCACCGCACGTTTTGGAGACGCCAGCCGCCCTCTGTAACCCTGTCGGCGCTCCAAGAACGTCACCAACGCAAAGTAAGAATCTTGTAAGGTGATTTTTTTTACAGTGTGGGGGTGGCAACCATTCTCATCGTCGACGACCACCCCACCATGCGTTTTTTACTCCGCAGCATCTTGAAAAGCGAGGGACACGCCGTTCTGGAAGCCGAACACGGTCAGGCTGCGCTCGCGCAACTTGCCGCCGAACCGGGCGTCGCGCTGCTCGTCACCGACCTCGAGATGCCGGTGATGGACGGCCTCGAGCTGCTCGGCGCGCTTAGCGACCGGCCCCTGCCCAAACTCGTGGTCAGCGGGCGCAGCACCCGGCCACCGCTCGAGGGGTTGGGGGTAAGTGGATTTTTTGGCAAACCGCTCGAGTTGGCGAGGTTCAAGCGCGCCGTTTGTGACCTTCTCGAGCACCCCTCACCCTCGGGCTGACTAACGTTCGGGGCTCTCAACGTCGTAATCCGTTCCAGACCCCACGTTCTGCGTACACGACACGCTCTGAACCCCTGGCGTACAGTAGTTCCAGTCGAATAACTTTTTTAAGCTTGCTGCCTAAAGGTCGCGGCAAACTGTATTCCGGACGTGGTGTAACCCAGCCGATATCCGGGTTTCAGGCCCGCCACCAAGAGCTGTGGGGTAGCGGTACAGAGACGGTTTCGGAGCGGACGGTATGCTGTCGAGATGCCCTCCCGACGTGACTTTTTACTCTCTCTGGTGGCGAGTGGCGCGGCCCTTCTGACCGGACACGTCGCCGGTAACGTCTACCACGCTGGTGTGTCGCGGCACCGACTGTCTTTGCCCCGGTTGCAAAAACCGTTGCGGGTAGCGCAGCTGAGCGACCTGCATTACGGCCCCTATATCCACGAAGGCTCGGTGCGGGCGTGGGTCAGGCAAACCCAGGCGGAAAACCCCGACCTTATCGTCGTCACCGGCGACGTGGTGGACAAAGACCTGAAGCGACCGCTGGAGCCGCTCGTGGCGGCGTTGTCCGGACTCGGCGCGCCGCTCGGCGTGTGGGCGTGTCTGGGCAACCACGACAACGCACGTTTTAGATTCGGCGCACTTCGTGACCTCGCGGCGGCGCTCGCCGAGGCGGGTGTAACGCTCCTCATCGACGAGGGCCACCTCGTTAGAAACGACCTCTATCTGGCGGGTGTAGACGACCTCGAGGTGGGCCGTCCGAACCTCGAGGCTGCCCTCCGGGGCGCTCCGGGAGACGCGGCGACGCTGCTGCTGTGCCATCAACCCGACTTTTATCTGAGAATGCGCGTCCACGTCGACCTTACCTTATCGGGTCATACCCACGGCGGGCAGGTGCGGCTTCCGGGGGTAGGGGCGCTCTACACCTCGTCGTGTTACGGCGAACGCTACCTCGAGGGTTGGGCTCCGCCTCCAAACCCGGATTTCGGCAAGGCGTACGTCTCTCGGGGGCTAGGCGTGAGCCTGCTGCCGCTACGCTTTAACTGTCCGGCGGAACTGGCGGTTTTCGACATTACGCCGGGTGAACAGCTGTTGTAGTTGCCTGTGCGAAGTCTATCAAGGCCTGTACTAAGGTCAGGCGAGGGTGCTGCGGTGGAGGATTACGTAAAAAGCGACCGGTTTACCGTCGTCCGGTTCTTCACGCTCAAAAGCAAACCCGAGCTTGGTCGCCACGTGAACCGAGGCGTGGTTTTCCGGGTAGATGGTCGCGTAGATACCGTCTAGCGGCGCGCGCGCAAAAACGTAGCGGAGCATCGCCCCGGCTGCTTCGGTCGCGTAACTCCGGCCCCGAACGCGTGTGTGAAAGACGTAGATCAGCTCGTCGAAACTGTTGCCCGGCGCGCGCACGCCGCCGCAGTAACCGATGAAGTCGCCCGTCACCCTCTCGAAAACCGCCGAGGTACTGTAACCGCGTAGAGCGTACCTTTCCTGACACACATCTATCCAGCGCGCCACTTCTGAGCGGGGCAACGTAGTGCCGTCGCCGACGTAGCCCATCACCAGCGGGTCGGCGCAGAGCGCGGCAAAGGCGTCCAGATCATCCGCGCGGAAGTGATATACCGACAGGCGCTTGGTGGTAAAGATGGCTTTGGACATGGACTTACAGAGTATAAATTTACAGGATAAAGCTCAGGAAAGCGTTCAGCCCCCGATCGCCACCATCGTCCGGGGCCGCTGCGTCGGTGTGGTGATGCCCGAAGCGACCTTGCGGTGGGCGGCGACCAAAAACATCTCCTGAATCGCCGCGACGGGCTCGCTGTGCATAAGTGCCGGACGGAGGTCGAACTCGCGGTCGTTTAGGAGGCACGGGCGCAGTTTAGCGTCCGAGGTCAGCCGCATTCGGCTGCACGCGCCGCAAAACGGTTCCGAAACCGGGTTGATAAAGCCCACCGCACCTTGCCAACCCGGAACCTTGAAGAGCCTGGCGGGGGCGCTCGGGTCGGTCGCTACGGTCTCGAGCTCGCCGAACCTTTTTTCTACCCGCGCCCGAATCTCACGCCCCGGTACGAAACTCTCTCTATAGCTCACGGAGTCGGCGTTGTTGAGGTGCATGTACTCGATAAACCGTACGTGTAGCGGCTCTTTTTCGGTCAGCGCCGCCAGCTGGGTGATCTGCGAGTCGTTGACGCCGCGCATCACCACCGCGTTGATCTTGACCGGGTGCAGGCCGCGCGCCAAGAGTTCCTCGATGCTCTCCCACACGGGTTTGCTGCTGCCACCGCCGGTCGCTTGCTTGAAGACCGCCTCGTCTACGGCGTCGAGCGAGATGTTGACGCGCTGGAGTCCGGCGTCGAGCAGTTCGGGCAGACGCCTTTTAAGCAGCGTCGCGTTGGTGGTGATGGCGATGTCCTCTACACCCACCGCTTTCGCGTAGGCGATCATCTCGGGGAGCTCTTTGCGTAAAAGCGGTTCGCCGCCGGTAAACCGCACCGAAGTCATGCCCAACCCGACCGCTGCGTCTAGAACGTGCGCTACGTCCCTCACGCTGACCGTTCCGAGCGGGTCTTTGTGACCCATACCGAGCGGGTCGCAGTAGGTGCAGCGAAAGTTGCAGCGCGGCGTCACGCTGATCCGCAGGTCGCGGACGACGCGGCCGTGTTGGTCGATAAGGGTAGCGGGAGCGTTCACGTACCGTCGAGGCTACCCAATCTGCCGGGGTCGGGCCGTGTGTCAGCCGACACTCGAGCCCGCCGGGTCGTGCTCACGGCGTCGGCGTCTAGGTTCTTTTCACCCTCATCATCTGAAAAATACGCTCGAGTTCGCGTCTGGTGCATGGTTTGCCGACGGCTTTGCGGCCTCTGAGGTTTCGACTTTTTTCGTCCGGTACAGCGCAGCGTTGCGCGCGGCCCGGAACGTCGGCAAAGCTCGACTACTTTCGGTACGCGACACAGATGAGAGACGGGTATACATGGCTCCGTACGTGTACGACGCCACAGTACGCCGCCCCTAACGTGTTTTAGAATGATGTACCAACCTAGGTACAGTTCCCCCATAGCGTCAGCGCGAGCGGCAAAGGGGACAGTAGAGAGGAGTCAGGCGTGCAGCTACCCGCGTCGCAGTTCCCAACGAAAAGCCCCGGCAGCAAACGCCCCGGCAGTAAATACAAGGTGCAGGTCACGACCGTAGAGGCGGGCGAGGTACGGCGGCGCGGCGACGTGCTGGCGACCGAAGAGCCCCTCGAGCTCCGTTTGGTCTCGGGTCAAAAACGTCAGACGGTCGCGGTGACGATGCGAACCCCCGGCGCGGACTTCGAGCTGGCAGCCGGTTTTTTGTACAATGAGGGTGTGCTGGGGAGCCGTGACGAACTGCTGCGTATCTCGTACTGCACCGACGCCGAGCAGCAGTACAACACCGTCAACGTGGCGCTCCGGGGGGGCGCGCTGCCCGATGTGGCGCGGCTCGAGCGTCACTTCACCACCACCTCGGCGTGCGGGGTGTGCGGCAAGGCGAGCTTGGAGGGTCTGGAGATTCAGGCGTGCGCGCTGCCCGACGCCGGGTTTACCGTCGCGCCCGCGGTCATCACCGCGCTGCCCGAGAAGTTGCGGGCCGCGCAAGGACTTTTCGACGCGACCGGCGGGCTTCACGCCGCTGCGCTCTTTACCAAGGAAGGCGAGCTGGTCGCCCTCCGTGAAGATGTCGGGCGGCACAACGCGCTCGACAAACTCGTCGGCTGGGCGTTTTTAGAGGGGTTGCTACCGTTGAACGAGCACGTCATCTTGCTCAGTGGTCGCGCTAGTTTCGAGCTACTGCAAAAGGCGCTGATGGCGGGAGTTACGGTGGTGTGCGCGGTCTCGGCTCCAAGCAGCCTGGCGGTCGCGGTGGCGCAAACTTTTAATCAGACGCTGATAGGATTTTTGCGTGGCGAACGTTTCAATATCTATACGGGCGCTCAGCGTATCGCGCTCGGCGTGGGGGTCTAGGATGACCTGGGCCGACCGGAAAAGAGGAGAACATGGACGTTAAAGCAGACCGTTCCGAGGCGCACGGCGCGCCCGACCACTACGAAAGCAAAGAAGACGTGGAGAGTACCAAGCACGAGGCTCCCGACGACCAGACCACCCGCGAAAAGACGGGTGTTCACGCGCAGCCCCCGGCGGCGTTTACGGGCCTCAAGCTGGGCAAGCACAAAACGACGGCGGCCGGGATTCCGGCGGTGGTCTCGAGTATGCGCTACGCACTCCGCGAAACCGGCCCGATCCGCGGCGCGCGGCTGCTGACCACCATGAACCAAAAAGACGGCTTCGACTGCACCTCGTGCGCGTGGCCTGATCCCGACGAAGAGCGTTCGGTCGCCGAGTTTTGCGAAAACGGAGCCAAGGCGGTACTCGACGAAGGTACCCTCAAACGCGTTACCCCGGACTTTTTCAAACAGCACTCGGTCGCCGAGTTGTCCGAACGTTCGGACTTTTGGCTTAACAATCAGGGCCGCCTGACCGAGCCGATGTTTTTGCGCGAGGGCGGGACGCATTACGAGCCGATCAGCTGGTCTGAAGCGTTTTCCAAACTGGGGGGCCATCTCAACGCCCTGTCGTCTCCCGACGAGGCCGTTTTTTACACCTCCGGGCGCGCGAGCAACGAGGCGGCGTTTTTGTATCAGCTGTTCGTTCGGCAGTACGGCACCAACAACATGCCCGACTGCTCGAACATGTGCCACGAATCTTCGGGTACGGCGCTTACGGAAACGCTCGGCCTCGGCAAGGGTTCGGTAACGTTGGAGGACTTTTACTGCGCCGACCTGATTATGATCTTGGGTCAAAACCCCGGCACCAACCACCCACGGATGATGAGCGCCCTCGAGCGCGGCAAAAAGAACGGTGCCAAGATCGTCGCCGTCAACCCGCTGCCGGAAACGGGTTTTAGCAAGTTTAAGAACCCGCAAGACTACATGCACCCGACCAAAATCGTAGGGACGCTGCTCGGTAGCGGGACGCAACTCGCCGACCTGTTCGTACCGGTGCGGATCGGTGGTGACGTGCCGCTGCTCAAAGGCGTCATGAAAGAGCTTTTGGATGAAGAAGACCGCCGCCCCGGTGAGGTGTTCGACCACGCTTTTATCGGAGCCAACACGGAGGGTTTCGACGCCTTTATCGAGGATTTGCGCGCCGAGGACTGGGACCGCGTCGTTTTCGAGTCGGGTATCGGCCGGAGCCAGATACGCGAGCTCGCCGAGTTGGTGATGGCGAACGAACGCATCATCATCTGCTGGGCGATGGGCCTGACGCAGCACACGAACGCGGTCGGCAGCATTCAGGAGATCGTCAACCTGCTGCTCTTAAAGGGCAGCATCGGCAAACCGGGCGCGGGAACCTGCCCGGTACGGGGTCACTCGAACGTTCAGGGCGACCGCAGCATGGGCATCTGGGAACGGCCCAATGAGTCCTTTTTAGACGCGCTGCAAAAAGAGTTCGACTTCGAGCCGCCACGCGAACACGGCTACGACACCGTCGAGGCGATCAAGGCCATGCACGAGGGCGAAGCAAAGGTCTTTCTGGCGCTCGGGGGTAACTTTTTGTCCGCCACGCCCGACACCGAGTACACCGCCGAAGCGTTGCAAAACTGCCGCCTGAGCGCGCACGTATCGACCAAACTCAACCGCGCGCACCTCGTTCACGGTCACGAGGCGCTGATTTTGCCCTGCCTGGGCCGCACCGAGGTCGACGAGCAGGCGGCTGGCCCGCAGTTCATCACGATGGAAAACTCGATGGGCGTGGTTCACGATTCGCAAGGGATGCTGAACCCGGCTTCAGACAAGCTCAAAAGTGAGGTTGCGATTATCGCCGGAGTCGCTAAAGCGACCCTGGGCGCGCGCTCTAAAGTCGATTGGGACGGGCTTAAAGATGATTATGACCGGATTCGGACGCACATCTCGAGGGTCATCCCGGGGTGCGAGAACTACTCCGAACGTGTGCGCGGTGCCGGGTTCTATCTGCCCAACGGTCCCCGCGAAGGAACCTTTACGACCGACACCAAAAAAGCCAAGTTTACCGTTCACCCCATCCCCCAGCGGCCCCTCGCAGAGGGTCACTACATCATGATGACGATTCGCACCCACGACCAGTTCAACACCGTGGTGTACGGGCTCGACGACCGCTACCGGGGCATCTTGAACGAGCGCCGGGTGATCATGATGAACCCGGACGACATGGCCCAAGCGGGTATCCAAAAGGGCGACGTACTCGATCTGACGAGTCACTTTGAAGGTCAAACGCGCGAGGCGAAACGCTTTATCGCAGTACCCTACGACATCCCGCGACGCTGCACGGCGACCTACTTTCCTGAAACCAACGTGCTCGTCCCGCTCGGCAGCGTTGCCGAAAAGAGCAACACGCCGGTCTCGAAATACGTCATCATCAGCGTGGTACCGAGCACCTTTGAGGGCGACTTCGACCCTGCTTATCAACACGGCAAAGGGGAGAGGCTCGAGCAGGGGAGGCCGGTTCACAGCTAGCTTTCGTCGGCAGTATTCAGTCTTCTTTTGGTAACCAAAGAGCGCATGGCGAGTGGTTTGTAGATTTCGTCTACTCGCCGCTCGCTTCTCGCAAAAGGGGCAAAAACCGGACCGACTAAAAATTCGGTAGAACTCAGTTACGCACAGAGGTCTGTGGACGACAGAGTCGTACGCTCTACTCATGACCCATCGCTTACCCCTCATCACGGCCTACCCGCCCCTTGCTACCCCCTGGAAACACGCGCGCAGAACGACCCGCTTGCCCGGAAGGTGCCAGGCGTAACGTTTGGCGCGCACGGGTGCTTGTTATACTGCAGGCGCTAGACCCAAAATCCGTGTGTCAAACCAGGTTGTCCAGGAGGAATAAATGTCGTTTTTGGATCGTGAGCGTTCGGTTGCCAAACCGGGATTTAGCCGTTGGCTGGTCCCCCCCGCCGCCCTAGCCGTACACTTGTCCATTGGACAGATTTACGCCTACAGCGTTTTCAACGAGCCGATGTCGCGGCTTTTGGGCGTAACCGAAGCCGGAGCCGGAGACTGGAGTCTGGCGACGCTGGGGTGGATTTTTACCATCGCGCTGGCTGTGCTCGGCGCTTCGGCGGCGATTTTCGGCAAGTGGCTCGAGCGCGTCGGTCCGCGGATGGCGATGTTCGCCTCGGCGTGCTGTTTCGCCGGTGGCTTTTTGGTCGCGGCGTTCGGGGTGGCGTCGCATCAGATTTGGCTTATTTATCTGGGTCACGGGGTGCTCGGCGGTATCGGCCTCGGTCTCGGCTACATCTCGCCGGTCTCGACGCTGATCAAGTGGTTTCCCGACCGTCCGGGGATGGCGACCGGCATGGCGATCATGGGCTTCGGTGGGGGCGCGATGGTCGCGTCGCCGCTGTCGGTGGCGCTGATGAACCGCTTTAGTACCGACACCACGGTCGGCGTCGCCCCGACGTTCGTGACGATGGGCATTATTTATTTCGTCTTTATGATGTTCGGCGTGTTTACCGTACGGGTGCCGCCCGCAGGCTGGAAACCGGCGGGTTACGTCGCGCCGACCACCGCTAAAAAACTCGTGACCAACGCCAACGTAGACGCCGACACCGCGATTCGCACGCCGCAGTTCTGGTTTTTGTTCGTCGTCTTGTGCCTTAACGTGACGGCGGGTATCGGGGTACTAGGTCAGGCGTCGGTGATGATTCAGGAGATGTTCTCGGTCAACTCGGTTGGCGAAGGTGCGGCGGTAACGGCGGCGGCGGCGGCGGGTTTTGTCGGTTTGCTAAGCCTGTTCAATATGGCCGGACGCTTTTTCTGGTCGTCGGTGTCGGACTATATCGGGCGCAAAAACACCTACAGCATCTTTTTTCTGCTCGGCGCGGTGCTCTACTTTCTTATCCCCCGTTTCGGGGCTTCAGGCAACGTCGTATTGTTCGTCGTCAGCTTCTGCTTGATCCTGACGATGTACGGCGGCGGTTTCGCTACCATCCCCGCGTACCTGCGCGACCTTTTCGGCACCATGCAGGTCGGCGCGATTCACGGACGACTGTTGCTGGCGTGGTCGCTCGCAGCTGTAGTCGGGCCGGTTTTGGTCAATTACATCCGGCAGGGCCAGATCAACAGCGGGATTCCGGCGGCGCAGGCGTATTCGGTTACGATGTACATCATGGCGGGGCTGCTGCTCGTCGGGTTTATCTCTAACCTGATGGTCCGTGAGGTCGACGCGAGCTACCACTTCGAAGAAACGAAAACAGCTACTCCCGGTGCGTCGGCGGTCGCGGCGACGGGCAGAGCAAACTAGCACTATAGTTCGGACGGAGGAAGCATGGCAAAAGTAGAGGTTCGTAAAGTAGATGAATCTGCCCCCGGTGGCGACTACGAAGGTACGCCGACCGCACGGTTGGCGCTCGCCTGGGCCGTCGTCGGCGTACCGCTGCTGTACGGCGTCAGCCAGGTTTTTATCAAATCGCTGGCGTTGTTCCGTTAGCGAGACGCGTCAAACCCACCAGTTTACATTCAGAGAAGCGGCTTTAGAGGCCGCTTTTTTTCTGTCTGAAATTGTGGTCGGCCTACGCCAGGAACACACTCTTACCGGTTCGCTCCGGTGAACGTCCGGTGCTCGAGCTAAAAGGTAAAGATGACCGAAGCATCTCGAGTAAGCCGTTCGGTTCTGAAGCTTAACCGCAAAGCGTATCGGACATCTACCTCTGCGAAAATGCCAGACTCAGCTTTCATCTCTGAGGGCGTTCTTGTTCGTCTCGTATTCCCAACTGCCGGTTCGTCCACCCTGCCAGTGACAGTCGCCGCCGGGATGACTCTGAAGCGTAGCGACTACAGTCGCTAAGGGTATCCGGTAAGCGAAGCGGGTTTTGAGATACCAGAGCTCGAGGTCCACCCTCAGTTTCTCCGGGTCGCTCAGCGGCAACCCCAGCCGCAGCGCGTAGACGAGCGCCCGGTTGACCGCAGCGTCGTACAGCTCAGGGCGGCCTTCCGCGCTAGCCACGCCCCCGCGCCTCGTAACCCGCCGCCGTCAGCGCCCGGGTACCGTCCTTCAGGCCCTCTTCGCTATCGAACGCCAGCCGCAGCGCGCCGCCCGCCTCCCGGATGGACAACACCTCGAGGTCTCTAATGTTGACGCCCGCGTCTCCTAACGCACGGGTAATACGCGCCAGCTCGCCGGGACGGTCGGGAACGGCGATCACCACCTCGAAGCGGGCCGGGAGCAGGCTCCGGCGAACGATGGGAAAGGCGTCGCGGGTGTGTTTGGCGGTCTCGGCGTGGGTGAGCATGGCCTCCGGGTCGTCGAGCAGCGTCTCGAGCCGGTTCAGGTAGTGCTGAAAACTCCGCAACGCCTGCCGGAGCGGTTCCTTGTTGCCGACCACCATATCGCGGCTCATTCGCGGACTGCCCGACGCGACCCGGGTGAGGTCACGAAAGCCGCCCGCGGCGAGCAGCATCATCAGGTCGCGGTCGCCGTCTTGGGCGGCGAGTTCGGTCAGCGCGACGGCGCTCAGGTAGGGCAGGTGGCTGACGGTAGCGACCAGCCGGTCGTGTTGTTCAGGGGTGGTCTCGAGGGGTGTCGCGCCTAAGTATTCGACAAAACCGCGAACTCGCGCCAACGCCTCCGAGTCGGTGTCCGGGCTCGGGGTCAGCACCCATACGGCGTTCTCCAAGAGTCCGGCGTCGGCGTGCTGAACCCCGACGCGTTCACTGCCCGCCATCGGATGCCCGCCGACGAAGCGCAGGTCGGCGAGTTCGGCGCAGACCGCCGCCTTGATACTGCCGACGTCGGTAAAAATCGTATCTTGCCGCGCAAAGGGCGCGAGCTGACGCGCGGAGGCGGTGAGCGTCCTCGCAGGCGACGCCAGCACCACCAAGTCGGCCTCACGCAGCCACGCGCCGGGCCGGAGCTGCGCCTCGTCGATCACGCCCAGCCCACGAGCAGCCTCGAGCGCCGCCGGGTCATGGTCGAACCCGACGACCCGCTCGGCCAAAAACCGTTGCCGCGTTCCGAGACCGACCGAACCGCCGATCAGACCGACGCCTGCGATCACGACCGTACCGAAAAGGGCTTTAGGTCGCACGTACCGGGTTTGGGCGTGGGTTGCGGGTAGTCAACTTAAACGTCGTCGGGTTCGTCATCTAAACGGTCGAGCTGTTCGAGTTCGTCTTGATAGAGCTCGGTGTCTTCCTCGAGCAGTTCGCCCTCATACGCGTCGCCGTCAAAATCTTCGGTGTTCGGGTTCGTGTCGTCCATACGGGACATTTTAAGCTTTAATCCATCAACGTGTTGGCGCGTCCCTCGTAAAAGCTGTAAACGTCGGCGCTCATCTCAGGGTCGAGATACTTGCCGACAGCCAGCCCGAACGCGACGAAGGCGTGTCCCTGCGCGGTGATGATGTTGCCTGCCGAAACGACATCTTCGTAACGAAACGTTGCCTCGTCGAAACCGCCCAAAAAGTCGCGGGCCTCCTTGTTTAAGGTGACGGTATAAGGGCGGTTTTTCAGGATTCCGGCTCGAGCCAGCACGTAGGGGCCGCTACAGATAGCCGCCAGCAATTTCTCCTGCTTGTGAAGTTCTCTGACGAACGCGAAAAGAGGCTCAGCGTCTTTTAAGTGACCCACGTCGCCGCCGGGAATGGTGAGAACCTCTAAGTCGGCGGGCTCCGTATCGCTCAGTTTCTGGTGAGGCCGACACAGCAGTCCCGCTTCGCTCTTGACAGTATTCTCGTCTAGCGCCAATGTCGCTACTTCATATATCGCCGAGGGTATGAGTGACAGCGCGACCGTGACCTCAAATTCGCTGAATCCTGGAAAGAGTAGAAGCCCAACTCGTTTCATCTAGCCCCTCCCTATGTTCAACATTTAAGCGTGAACGAGCCGCGCGTCTTCGACTGCGTTCATAAACGCCTGAAAGGGTGCAATCTGCTCCGGGTACGCCTGAAAGCTCATCTCCGGGTGCCACTGCACGCCCAGCACAAACGAGCCTTCGGTGTTCTCGAGTGCTTCGGCGGTGCCGTCTGCGCTCCGCCCTGTGACTTGGAGCCCCTGCCCCGGTCTGTCGACCGCTTGGTGGTGGTACGAGTTGGTGCGGACGTGCGCCGCGCCGAAAGCTTGCGCTAAAGCTGAACCGGGCTCGAGCGTGACCCGGTGCGATAGCGACCCGGTGATATCGACCTGTTCGTGCTGCACGGTCTGCACGACTGCGGGTAGATGCTGGTGCAAGCTGCCGCCCGCCGCCACATTAATCAGCTGATGCCCCCGGCAAACACCCAGAACCGGCACACCTTTGGCCCTCGCAGCGTGGTAGAGCGCCATCTCGAAACGGTCTCGGGGGCCGTCGACGAGGCCCAGCGACGGGTGCGGTTCGGCTCCGAAAAAATCCGGATCGACGTCGACGCCGCCGGTGAGTATCAGCCCGTCTGCGCCCTCGAGGTACACCTCGGCTAGGTCGGCGGTGAGGTTGGCGACCATCAGCGGCAGCCCACCGAGTTGCGCGACGGCCTCGCTATAGTTGAGGCCGGTAACCGCGTCGACGCGGCGCAAACCCAGCAGGCGAAAAGCGGACGAGGTGCTGATGAGGATACGGGCGCGGCTCATAGCCCGCAGCCTATCATCTGTTCCGAAAGGATCGCTGTTCTTCGGAACGTGCGGTGGAGTTTCTGCAAGGCTCGAGTAAGCCGGTCTCTAAGTGTTTCTAAAGGCTCCCAGAACGTGAAAGAGTGACAGTGAAAAGGTAACGCGAACGGACGCTGAAGCGGTGGACTCCTTGCAAAAGTTCTGGGGACACCCGGCGTGCAATCCGGACGTGCTCCGTTACGCGCCGATACGGTCCGGCTGTGACTTGGTTTTTGCACCTGATCTAGGCGTTGGGTTTGAGCAGGTGCGTCAAACACAACTCGTACGTCACGCCCTGCTCGAAGTCGGTAGCGAGGTCGGCGACGCTCACCTCTGAAAGGGCCTCGAGCAGCGCGTCGCGGAGGCGTTGCCAGACGGCGCTGCGGGCGTGGCAGCGCCTCTCTTCGGCGCAAGGGACGTGCCAGTTGAGGCTCACACAAGAGAGCGGCGCGACCGGGCCGTCGATAGCGCGCATGACGTCGCGGAGGTTGATGCGTTCGGCGTGGTCGGCGAGCGCGTAACCGCCGCCCGTGCCTTTTTTCGAGCTGACGATACCTTCTCTCGAGAGCTGCGCGAGCACGCGCATCAGATAGGGCCGTGCGACGCCGGTCGCTACGCTGATCTCGTCGCCCCCGACCCAGCGGCCCCCGGGTTGCGTCCCCAGATAACCCAGCGCCTGAAACGCGTAGATGTCGGTCGTCGAAAGTCTCATACGCCCCTTTTTGCACGCCGCCCCAAGTCGGAACCGGTGTCTAAAGTCGCAACATTTGGAACAGCGCGACAGACAACCGTAATGTGACCTGAGTATAGCGGTCTCGTAGCAAGGACAGGTGTAGCAAACACCCGGACATTTGGCGCTTTGTGAGAAACATCTAGAACCATTTGAACCCGCCCGAACCCGCTGCCCGTGAAGGTTTCTTATACCGGGTCTAATTTGGCACTCACAAACGCTTAATAATTTTAATAAAACCACGCGATACCTTTACCTTCGCTGGGTGGGTGGTCTCCCCACCGAAGCGACAAGCACTTACAAATAGGTTGTAAGTCGCGCCCAAACGCGTACCGAACATCGGTGCGCCTGTCACCTGACCCGAGCGGCTTCTTAGGTCCGGTATCCACGAAGCTGGGCAGCGGAGAGGAAACAAAACGTTGGAAAACAAGCCTTCAATCAGAGTTAGCAAAGCGGGGCAGAAGTGGCAGTTTATTTCGCCAGTGGCCCTGGCTTTATTTTTGGCAGCGTGTAGCAGCGGTATCGACACGACCACCCCCGACCTTACCCCCACTGCGTCCGGTTCTACGGAGCGTCAGCTTCGCAGCACCTCGGACGACGCTGAAGAGACCTCTTCAGGTAGCATCCGCACCGGTAGCAGCGCCAAAGACCTCGACTTTTCGTATCAGGGTCAAAAAGTGGGACTGCGTTTCAGCAGCTTGAACGTCCCCCAAGATGCGAAGATCACCAAAGCGTACGTCAAGTTCAAGGCCGCCAAATCGAATAGTGGTTCGGCGACCCTTACCATCAAGGCACACGACACCGATTCGTCCTCGAGCTTCAGCACCTCAAAAAGAAACATCAGCTCGAGAAGCACGACTTCGGCGTCGGAACGCTGGAGCCCGTCGTCGTGGCGTAAGGGCAGTACCTATAAGTCCGACGACATTCGTCAGGTGGTGCAAGAAGTCGTCAACCGTAACGGTTGGGACAGCGGCGACGCCTTGACGCTGATTATCAGTGGCAAGGGCAGCAACCGGCAGGCGGTGTCGGCTAACGCCTCCCGCAGCAGTTCGCCCACGCTCTACGTCTGGTATGAGTCGAGCCGTAGTGGTGGGGGCGGCAGCGATGGTGACGAATCTACAGCGCCGAGTGGAAATGTCAGCTCGAGCCAGCGGGAGTGGCACAAACGGTTGCTGAAGACGATCGACAATCCCAGCTACAAGCAGTCCTCACTCGATCCGAAGAAGCTGGCGGCCACCGGTGACGTTTACAGAATGGGTCGCA